>BNJS01003578.1_pt1 | contig 294199 bp, 595 predicted proteins | sample 8540461 | NCBI WGS metagenome assembly BNJS01 (sample SAMD00202454, study PRJDB9452) | human saliva metagenome | isolation source: human saliva | place: Japan
GAAGATAAAAAGTGCGGTTAAAATTTTATTTAGTATAACCGCACTTTAATTACTGTTCAGTATACATGATTAATTATCAGAAACGACTTTCTTATCTTTTTAAACATGACTGAACGTTCAATTTTATACACATGAATAGGTTCTGTGTATTCATAAAAATTGAACGGTATTTTTCATCAATTTGAGCAAATGGAATTTGTAAAATTGATTGTCAGAGACTTGCCTGGTAATACAGGTATTTTCTAATTCTGTTTTGCATATCTTGGCTATGTACAACTTGACGATTATGCACATACACACTCATCCATTGAATATTTTTGAATCGGGAATTCACTTTTATTCGTAATGGTATATTTAAAGCGAGAAAGCGCTTGACCATCCTCACCTACCACAATATCTCTATCGCCAACATCAATAGAAATAGCATAGTTAACATACTTAGGGTAGCTTTTTCTGCAGTTGCAGTTTTTTCTACACTTTTCGGTTTTTCCTTTGAAACATTTTCTTTTGCAAAAAGCAGAAGAAATTGAACAACTAGCTGCAAACAAAGCCAGTACTAAATATTTAAAAATGACATTATTTTTCTCCTATAAAAACGCCGAAATTTTTGCCTAACTCACACATTTAATAAATACCGCTCTTTTTCTTCTGCTTGTTTTTGTTAGACTAGCACACAATTTTTGGGGGCTGATTCTGGATTCGACGGGATTAGCAGCTCAAGGTGCACGTCGAGTGCAGTGAGGCCTCGTAAATAAACCGCATAGTCGCAAACGACGAACAATACGCTTTAGCAGCTTAATAACCTGCATTTAGCCTCGCGCTCCAGCTCCCGCTCGTAAGACGGGGATAACGCGGAGTCAAACCAAAAACGAGATCGTGTGGAGCACCGTTTGAGGATCGAAGCACTAAATTAAATCAAACTAGCTTAAGTTTAGCGTGTCTGTCCGCATGCTTAAGTGAAATTAAAGACTAGACTAAACGTGTAGTACTGAAGGTAGAGTAATTTCGGACGCGGGTTCAACTCCCGCCAGCTCCACCACCTCTTTATTTTTCCTCTTCTAAGTTTTCAATAAAAAGCAATAATTTAGTTTTATTGTTTTTCTACTCATCTTAGTTTTTAGTAACCGTTACCTTGTTATTACCTAGCATATTATTGGCGGAATTAGTCATATTCGTTACTCGATGGGATATGAAATAATAAAGAGAGATTTTATGACCAGAATTAACCTTATTCCTCCCAGCTGAACTTTGCGATCAACATCTACTAGCGGAACATAGAGAGCTAACACGGATTCCAAATGCGGTTGCGAAAGGAAAATTTAGTTTAAAAAGGGACAGCCTGAAGATTATAAATTAGGCGAAGGACACGTACGATTTTTTTCTTTAATAAACTTGCGTTTTTTTAAAGCAACGTTACGACTTATTGCATGAAGAGTGTCTTGCTCGTGGTTTTAATGTTCAATATTTTTTTGGGCTGAGGAGCTACCTGATGATCCTAATCTTTGGTAAAATTATTTGCCCACAGAAAAATGCTTTAGCATTAAACCGTGAGCGAATTGCATTGCGTATGCCTGTAAAAGGCACGATTTACCGCAAGAAAATAAAGTCCCAGAAAGGGCTGTAGATCCCATTGTTTAGATGAAATATAATCAGCCCCCACACCGACCATTGTAGTCTCTATAGTGCGGTAACCTTCTGTACTATTTGGGAGAAAATGGCCAGTGATGGATAAACTACTCTAGCTGTTCTAAGGTATTTTTCGCTAAGTTGAGAAATCACTTCACCCTATTTAATTTTTTTCTAAAGTATTGATTTTTATCTAATCATTAACAAATTCTTGGCAATGGTTCATTTGTTGGTAAATCTAACAATCGACTTTGTCCAAAAATGCCCACTAAACGCACTTTTTTTATCGGTTGTCACTTCACCAATCACAGCCGCATTTTTCACCCTAATGGATGACGACGAAGTGCGGTCAAAATTTCTGGTGTTTTTTCAGCGGAGGCAACAATAACCAATTTCCCTTCATTCGCGAAGTTTAATGCTTCAAGACCAAGTAATTCACAAATTCCTCGCACTTCTTGGCGAATTGGCAAGGCTTGTTCATCAATGTTCATGCCTAGCTGTTGCGCCTGTGCAAATTCATGCAAAACAGCATTAACTCCCCACGGGTCGCATCTCGAACTGCTTTTACGCCATCTACTTCGCGTAAATTTTCAATTAGTGGATAAAGCACCGCACAATCACTGTGAAGATCCGTTTGGATACCCAGTTTTTTCACGTAAATTTAAGATTGTTGCGCCATGATCCCCAATGGTGCCGCTAACAATGATTTTTATCGCCTGCTTGAATTTTATGAACACCCCAATCCAAATTTTTGAGGAATAACACCAATTCCACTGGTATTGATAAAAATCTTATCCACTGCACCTTTTTGTACCACTTTTGTATCACCAGTAACAACCTGAATACCTGCCGCTTTTTGCGGTTTCAGCCATTGATTGAATAATTGCTTTTAAGATCCGCAAGTCGGCAATCCTTCTTCCAAAAATAAAGCCACAGGATAAATATTTTGGTATCGCACCGCACACCGCCACATCATTTGCCGTGCCACATACCGCTAATTTCCCAATGTTACCACCAGGGAAAAAAATAGGGATCAATGACAAAACTATCCGTAGCTAAATGACAGTGTTTCGCCTTGCTTTGCTAATTCGGTTAATGGAATTCTTGCCTGATCTTCCCCTTGCGCCAAAAATAGGATTCGCAAAGGCTTCAACAAAATAATCTTGGATCAATTTCTGCATGGCAGCACCGCCATTACCGTGCGCCATAGTGATAAATTCGCTCATTTTATTCTCTCCGATATTGATAATAGGCTGCACATGCGCCTTCGGAAGAAACCATTAATGCGCCATAAGCATTATCAGGATTACAACCTGTGCCAAATAATGGGACAATCAGATGGTTTACAACGCCCAGTCAAGACATCGCCACAACGAGAATTAGGATCATCCGCCACCTGTTGCGCTTGGCTTTGGAAATAAATTTCGGCATCAAATTCACGATAAGCATCCGTCAATTCCACGCCTGATTGTTCAATTTCTCCCAAGCCACGCCATTCACTGCTTGCTTTAAGCTGGAACACTTCTTGCATTGAACGTTGGGCTAAAAGCATTTCCGTGATCATCAACAATGCGTTTATATTGATTTTCGATTTCACAACGGCCATCAACAAATTGCTGCACTAACATCACAATCGCCTGCAAAATATCTAAAGGTTCAAAACCGGTAATCACAAAAGGTTTGTGATATTTATCGACAATCCCTTGATAAGGCGATGAACCAATCACCATACTCACATGCCCTGGCGCAAGAAAACCATCAATTTTGACTTGATCTTGAGCCAGCAAGCTATGTAACGTTGGAATAATTGTGATGTTTTGGCAAACAATCCAGAAATTTTTTTGTTCCCAGTTTTTTTGGCTTGTTGAAGCGTCACTGCCGTGCTCGGCATCGTCGTTTCAAATCCTAAGGAAAAAAAGACGACTTTTTTTATTCGGATTATTTTTGTGCAATATTCAATGCATCCAAAGGTGAATACACAATGCGAACATCTGCGCCTTTCGCTTTTTGCTTCTAAGAGCGAACCTTTGCGGCCTTTCACCCGCATTGCATCACCAAAGGTACAAAAAATGACATCAGGTTTCAGCGCAATTTCAATACAGACATCAATACGCCCCATCGGAAGCACGCAGACAGGGCAACCAGGGCCATGAATAAATTCGATACTTTTTGGCAATAGCCGATCCAATCCCAAATTTAAAAATCGTATGGGTATGCCCGCCACATACTTCCATTAAATACAATGGATTCTGCGCCGTAAAGTGCGGCATTTTTTTCCATCAATTTTTTTCAAGTTGCGCCACTAAACTACGGGCAAGTTCAGGATCGCGAAATTCATCAACAAATCGCATCGATTATCCTTGTTTACGTTCTTGTTCTAGCCAATTTAACCACTCACTAAGACCTTGTTCAGTAGTAGCGGAAAGTTGAATCACTTCAATATTGGGATTCACACGTTTTGCATTGGCAATGCACTGTTCTACATCAAATTTCAAATAAGGTAATAAATCCACTTTATTTAAAAATCATTAAACTTGATGCGGCAAACATATGCGGGTATTTAAGCGGTTTATCTTCGCCTTCTGTCACTGATAAAATCACCACTTTCGCTTTTTCACCCAGATCAAATTCAGATGGACAAACTAAATTTCCCACATTTTCGATAAACATAATGCTGTCAGCTTGCGGTCTTAATTTCACCATTGCTTCGCTAATCATTTGCGCATCTAAAGTGGCAGCCTTTGCCTGTATTCACTTGAATAGCCGGCACGCCAGTAGCACGAATACGATCTGCATCATTTTTCAGTTTGTTGATCGCCCTTCGATTACATAACAAGTGCGGTCATTTTTTTGAGGGCATTTAGCGTCGTCGTTAAAAGTGTGGTTTTGCCTGAACCCGGACTCGATACAAGATTTAAGGCTAAAATATGTTGTTTCGCAAAGAATGCTCGGTTGTGATCCGCTAGTTGATTATTTTTTCCGAGAACATCTTGCTCAATTTTTAACAAACGTTTTTGAGTATCGTCTGCATCGACTGGTTTATTGAAATGAAATGTTGAATGTGAAAAGTTTGGCGTACCTGATTGATGACTTCCTTGATCATCATGAGTATGAGGCAATTCACCAATACGGACTTGCTCTGGATGTCCGCAGCCACAGGTTGTACACATAAATCCTCCGTTTTTAATGTGCTTATTTGGGCAGAGGGTTTCAAACTGACTTTCAACAGAAATAATGTTTAAAACACTCAAAGCCCTTAGCTTTGTCAACAAATTTGCAACAAGCATAGCACAATCAAAAATTCGGCTTTTTGATGAAGATCATAAACTGATAATTTCTGTGGCTAATTCGTTAATAAATCCATGATGATGGGATGAAATCAAAATGGGTAAGGAAAGTTCACGCAAAAAGTGCGGTCAATTTTTCAGTATTTTTTTCGATCTAATCCATTGGTGGGTTCATCTAATAATAAAAATTTTTGGCTGCATCGCTAAGACACCTGCAAGTGCAGTGAAATTTTTTCTCACCACCAGATAAAGTATGTACCATACGATCTTTTAAACGTGTGATACCAAGACGTTCTAATTGCTGCTCTGCAATATGATACGCCTGCTCTCTTGGTACATTTTGATTTAATGGTCCAAAGGCAATATCATCCAACACTGTTGGGCCAAAAAGTTGGTCATCGGAATTTTGAAAACAAATACCAATCGTGCCACGAAACGGTGCGAAATCTTTTTTTCTTCACGACAAACTTGGCCAAATAATTGAATTTCACCTTTGGTTACGGGAACAAATCCCAACAAAGCAAGAAGTAAAGTGGTTTTTTTCCTGAGCCAATTTCCCCTTGTACGAAAAAGACGTTTTTTTGACCTTCTAAGGTAAAACTCAAATCTTGAATAATCGCTCTACCATTGCGTTCTATATAAAGATTATTTACAGCTAACATGTTATTTTTCTCTTTTTGCCAAACTGAAAACCACGACATTTTAAAGCCATTTGCGCTGTTTCGGCTTTTAGCAGGGCATGAATCAATAATAAAGCAACACTTTGAGCGGTCACATAAAGGGTTCGGCGATTAAGCCGAGGACGAAATCCACGAGCGCGCATGGCAATATCCATTTTTTTGACGCAATTCGCCAAGCAGTGCAATGTAACGTACGGTCAGCACAAACAGTTGAATTAATTTTTTTCCGGCAAAGGCAATTTACCCAATGGCTTGAACAAGCACCGCATCATTAATATTCCACAAAAAAAGCCAAAGAGAAATTAACAATAAATGAGTCCGCAAACTCAATTTTTTTCTGCTAATTCGATGCCTTGAAAATTGAGTTCAATGCCATTTTTCGCCAATTTTTCCAACTTAATGTCGCCCACATTAAAGCAATAAAAATGATTAAAGCAAACCAACGTTTAAGATAGGGCAAAAAGATTTTTGACTGAACTGCAGTGAAATAAAAAAAGAGAAACTGCAAGCGCATTAAGGGGGATAAGCCAAGTGAGATCACTCAATCCACTAATGATTAGCCCCCAAAATAAATAGATAAATCAACCTAAAAGTGCGGTTGAAATAAGCGATGAATTTTCATTAAGAGACATTCTCGGTACGATTCATGACTTCAGGATACATTTTTACCAAGCAAGGTAATCACCCCTACGCTGATAATACTATCCAAAATAAATACCGGAATATGAGAGACTAGCAAGAGCCAAACAAGATTCAGATAACTTTTTTTCCGCCATCTAACATCAGCACAAAAAGAAGCAAGCGCACCTGCCCCGCCAACGCCAATTACGCCAGATCCAATACCGACTAATAAGCGATCTTTTAAAAGCCATGTGCGGTTGTAAACGAGAACGGAAAAGATAATGAGCGATCACCGCTGGCGTTGCCATCACGCAAAGGTTGACACCCAACACGGCAAATCCGCCAAAAGAAAAAAAGATGACTTGCAATAAAAAGTGCAATGAGGAATGCTGAAAAACAGCCCACCCAAGGAATAAACCAGCCATGCCATTTAAAATTAAATGCACGCTACCAATTCCTACGGGCACATGAATAGTTCCTGCCACAAAAAATGCAGCAGCAAAAAGTGCGGTGAGGGGTAAACGCTCTGATTCTAAACGACGTAACCCCACGGCAATGCCCGCAACAGCAAGCACTGCTCCAGCTAATAAAATAGGCGTATGTAACACGCCTTCAGATAAATGCATTAAATACGTCCTTGTTTAATTTTTACGCGCATTACGTAAAGCAATAAGTCCAGCAATACCAACGATATAACCGATTCCGCCTAAAAATATCATGCAAATAAATTTTATCTTTTAGATGCGCAATATCTTCACGAAGCAGCATTAAATCTGCACCGCTTTGATTTTCGGCAGATGTATGAGCGGCAACAACTGACGCACGGTGTCCTTCATCGCCTTCCACCACAACTTTTAAGGTGTAGTGGCACATCAGCAATAGAAAGCTTAAATGCACCTTGGCGGTCAGTTTTTTCCGGTTAAAACCGGATCAGAAACACCTGAGCGGAAAACTTCTAAATAAGTTTCAGCTGCTGGGGTCATATCAGAATAATAGGATTTGCTAGAGAGTGTTTGCCCATCATATTGGGCAAACACATAAAGCGCGTGGGCATAAGCATTCGGGAGATAGTAAGCCGCAAAAAGTGCGGTTAAAAAAAACAATTTTTCTTCATCCCAAATCCATATTATTGCGCATCAAAAGTTAACATATATTCTACAGAGCGACGATCGTAATCCGCATTATTTGTTACTTTTTCCTCAAACTCTGCCCATACTTTGTTGAAGCCTTTAGTTGGCGTAAATTGAGCGATACCTTTTTCATTAGTTAAATTGAACGGTGCATCTTCACTCACGCCCACTTTAATCCCTTGAACTGGTTTACCATTATGTAAAACAAGGATAGAAAGTGGTTTGTTCGCTTGTGCTTTTTCTTGAGGAATCAATTCGTAAGCTTGTTGATGAGATTTGAAAGATTCAGCATCCCATTTCAAAATCGCTTTACCAAATTTAACAGGGTTGGTACTAAATTCTGCCGTTGGTTCTTCACGTTTTGTTTTTTCAACGTATTTACCGCTTGGTAATTTTGACCATACACCATTATCGAAATGAACAAATACTAAATCTGATTTAGGCATAAGATAGGCTTCGCCATTTCTGAATTGGTAATCAACTGCAGTTAATTTTTCCTTGCGCATTTAAAGGCTTGAATAGATTTAAGTTTAGATTCTGGATAGGTTTCAGTTTGTTCATGTCCAAATTTCACCACGTATTCACCTTTGGGCTGAAGCAGGTTCAAGCCAAACATTGTGAGCGTTAGCAACAGACATACCTAAAAAGTGCGGTTAATCCCACTGCGATTTTTTTAATTCCATTTTGGATACTCCTTGTTTGTTTTTTTGTTTAAGAAAAATCTGAACGCATGATAAAATATGAAGTAACTTTAGAGTCAAGTCATTTTTTTAAGGAAATTGATGAAAAATTGAGCACTTGCTAAAGCCCTAGGCTGTACCGTAGAAACCATTCGTTATTATGAACAACAAGGTTTAATCCCGCCCCCAAAACGCACTTCAGGCAATTTTCGGCAATATAATGAAGAACACTTTGCAACGTTTATCATTTATTTGTAACTGCCGAAATTTAGATATTTCATTAAGTGAAATAAAAAAAGCCTACTGAATTTAGAAAATGCTTCAAAACAACAAGCAGAAGAAATTAAATCGCGTGTTAGACAAACATATTAAAGAAGTGGCCACACGAATTCATGAACTCGCCCATTTGCGGATGAAATTAATTGAATTACGTGAAAAAACAGTCTCAAATGATGAAGATCCAATGAAATTGCTATTGCAACATAGTGGTGTGAAATTTGTGCGATTAAAATAACCGCACTTTTAGATTATGGCTGACTAGATAAACGCTGTTTTGCTTCCTTATTGCCTAATTCAGCGGCTTTCTTCAGCCATTCCAATGATTTTTCAGGTTGGTTTTGTGAGCGATAAATATTACTTAACATCATCATTCCATCCGTATCTTTTAGCTCGAGCTGTACGCTCAAAAAAAGCTTTAATGGCTTGCTCTGTATTTTGTTTGACGTAATCGCCACGTAGATACATAACACCAAGGTTATTTAGCCCTTTCACGCTGCCCTTCTCTGCCGCTTCGCTAAACCACCAATAAGCCTTTTCGTAGTCTCTCACCGTGCCACGCCCAAGGTTATATAACATACCTAGATTGCTTTGAGCGGTGATATTTCCTTCTAACGCCATCGGATACATAATATCGAAAACTGAGATCCATTGCTGTTTATTAGCAAACTCTTGTGCCAAATTCATTCTTGCTTGATCATCCATTTTCGAACTTGCTGTAACATCAACGGTTTTCATTGCCCAAACAGGCAAACTACAAGAAAGTAATACTGTATGAAAAAAATAACTTCAGTTTCATTTATAAAGTTGCTATTAAAAGTAAAATAAAAATACAGCAGTAATCGCAAATTCTGTTAGTCCAACTTGCATAACAGAAAGCTTTTTAGAGGGCAGATAAAACCGCTCGCACTAATCCGGGAACAAAAGCTAATGCTAAAATAAATTGTTGCGAAACCACAAAAATCAGCACACATAATAAGTGAAAAATCACTGACGCCCAAAAATAACGTGGATTTTTCGCTCACGCATCATTGATTTCACATAAAGCGTTGTTCCAATAAAAAAATAATGTTGGATAAATCGCTACCCAAAGTATTTTTTTCATCAAAAGTGCGGTCAGAAAAATAATAAGATCCCATTCCAGCTAGAGCAAAAATTAAGATCCCCGCCAAGTCATTCCATAAGTTACGCTCATCTTTTTCTTAGTGAAATAAATGTTTCACCGCGACAAACGGCAGCATGGCAAACATAAAATACAGCACTTGCCAATTATAAATTAACGCCGGAATCGCAAAAATCACTGCGGCAGCAAAATAAATCACAGACCATTTTTTTGTATAACTCAAGATTTTTTTACCTTTAAACAAATTCAAAAAAAGGATACGTCATCAAACAAAGCGAAAACCATCCTAATAGTAAAAAAATACGTGCGCCCATACAGGATTAGCAAGTAACATGCTGTAAATAAAAGGCACCAATGCCATAACAATAGCGCCATGCTGATTAGAGATAAGCAGTTTCATAATGATTAAATAATTGAGAATAATTATCGGGTATTCTAGCCTAGTAAAGAGGATTTTACAAAGTGGTAAACGCTATTTAGAATAGAAAAAAATACCCCAAAGGAGAACCCTATGACAATTCAACGCATTTTTACCCAGTGCACGTTTTAAGTGAAGTTTCAATTCATAACAACCTCGCCTATTTTTGCAGGGCAAGTTCCAGAATTAACCATCGAGCAAAATGCCTCACGAACAAAACCAAAGAAGTATTAGGTTTAATTGATAAATTGTTAGCAGAAATTGGCTCCAATAAAAGCAATATTTTAACCGCGCAAAGTTTTTCTTGGCTGATATGCAAGATTATGCACAATTCAATCAAGCTTGGGATGAATGGGTCGATCATGTTAGCCCACCAAGTCGAGCGACAGTCGAAGCTAAATTAGCGGATCCTCGTTGGAAAGTTGAAATTGTTATTATTGCAACTTGTTAGTTTTTAAGCCGAAATAAACAGGAGAATATTATGGAAAATTGGACAAATGAAATTTGGGTGGCGATTGGTATCGCTTTTATTGTTGGATTATTTATTGGTTACATTATTGTGCGTTTAACCAAAGGCTCCGTAAAACATCAAGCTAAAACAGAAGCTGAATTAAAAACAGTTAAAAACCCAACTTGATACACAAAAAGGCGCAAATCGAAAAAAACATTTTCGCAGAAAGTGCTGAGTTATTCAAAACCCTCATTAACGATTATCAAAAAAACTTTTATCGCCACTACGCAACCTCCTCGAATAATTTACTGGGCGAAAAAGATCACAAAAGGTTTATTCACCCAACAGTTGATTACTGCAACAGATAAATCTCAAAATGAACAACCAAGAGATTATTCTGAGGGCGCATCAGGATTTATTTAAAGAAAATAAAGAAGAAAAATTAAAAAGTGCGGCTAAAAATAGAAATGTTTTTTTAGCCGTTTTTGATATAGAAACAATTTATTGTTCTCTTATACCACTCATAAAAACCTAGATAAAACAAAACCCCGCGATTAGTTTTCGCGGGGTTATGAAAGGGTAGATGGTGCGACTAGCTGGACTCGAACCAGTGACCCCCACCATGTCAAGGTGGTGCTCTAACCAACTGAGCTATAGTCGCACTGTATAAAGTGTTTCGAATTATAGATATTTTTAATCTGAAAACAAGTATTTTTTTCTTAAAACCCGATATAACTGGCAAAAAGTAAACAGTATTACCTTAAATAAATCAGGGCTGTTTTTGATTTCCCAAATTTTTAAGCGTATAATGCGCACCGATTTTTTTCATCTGGCTAATATATAGCCAAGTAAAAAAATAGTATCTTTAAAAATTTTTGTAATTATTGACGGAGTAAATAATGTCTAGAAGACTAAGAAGAACGAAGATTGTATGTACTATGGGCCCATCAACTGACCGTGATAACAATCTTGAAAAAATTATCGCAGCGGGCGCAAACGTAGTTCGTATGAACTTCTCTCACGGTACACCTGATGACCATATCGGACGTGCTGAACGTGTACGTTCTATTGCGAAAAATTAGGTAAAAACCGTGGCAATCTTAGGGTGATTTACAAGGTCCTAAAATTCGTGTTTCTACTTTTAAAGACGGTAAAATTTTCTTAAGCGTTGGTGATAAATTCATTCTTGATGCAGAATTACCAAAAGGCGAAGGTACACAAGAATCTGTTGGTTTAGACTATAAAACACTTCCACAAGATGTTGTTCCTGGTGACATTCTTTTATTAGATGATGGCCGTGTGCAATTAAAAGTATTATCAACTGATGGGGCAAAAGTTTTCACTGAAGTCACTGTTGGTGGTCCATTATCAAATAATAAAGGTATCAACAAATTAGGCGGCGGTTTATCTGCAGATGCCTTAACAGAAAAAGATAAAGCAGACATTATTACCGCTGCACGCATTGGCGTTGATTTCTTAGCCGTTTCTTTCCCTCGTTCAAGCGCTGACCCTAAATTATGCGCGTGAACTTGCACAACAAGCTGGTTTAAATGCAAAAATCGTTGCTAAAGTTGAACGTGCAGAAACAGTGGCTACTGATGAAGCAATGGACGATATCATTTTAGCATCTGATGTAATCATGGTTGCTCGTGGTGACTTAGGTGTAGAAATCGGCGATCCTGAATTAGTCGGCGTACAGAAAAAAATTAATCCGTCGTTCACGTCAATTAAACCGTGCGGTAATTACAGCGACTCAAATGATGGAATCAATGATTAGCAACCCAATGCCAACTCGTGCTGAAGTGATGGACGTTGCAAACGCAGTATTAGATGGTACTGATGCGGTTATGCTTTCTGCAGAAACAGCAGCTGGTCAATATCCTTCTGAAACAGTAACCGCAATGGCTGGCGTATGTTTAGGGTGCAGAAAAAAAATGCCAAGCATTAACGTTTCTCGTCACCGTATGGATAAAGAATTTGAAAACCATTGAAGAATCTGTTGCGATGTCTGCAATGTATGCAGCAAACCACATGAAAGGTGTTGCTGCAATCGTCACTTTAACTAGCACAGGCCGTACTCCATTATTAATGTCACGTATCAGCTCTGGTTTACCAATCTTTGCTTTATCTCGTAATCAAGAAAACCTTAAACCTTTGTGCACTATACCGTGGCGTAACTCCAGTTTATCATGGTGAAGATAGCCGCACAGAAACCAGTGCAAAAGCAGCACTTCAATCATTAAAAGAAAAAGGTTACTTATCTACTGGGGATTTAGTGCTTGTTACTCACGGTGGTCAAGGTGCGACACAAACCAACGTATGTCGTACATTAATTGTTGAATAATCAACAATCTAGATACGTTAAAATGAAAAGAGCGGTGGATTTTTTTCCACCGTTTTTTTATTTCCTTTTTCTACCGCACTTTTCACTTAAACCCAATAGATATTTGCGGTATCATAGGCGACATTCTAGTATCGAAATAAGTCCTATGGCATCACAACCTCAAATCAAATCTTCTGACAAAAAAACGGCACAAATAAGTATTCCACCGCACTCACTTGAGGCTGAACAAGCCGTGTTGGGTGGCATCATGCTGAGCAATCAACATTGGGATGGCATTGCTGAACGTGTGATTGCTGACGACTTTTATACTTTTCAGCATCGTCTAATTTTTTACAGAAATGGAACATCTAATGCGTAATCAATCGCCTATTGATTTAATTACGCCAGATCAAGCCTTAGAAGCCGTGGTGTAAGCGATGAAGTGGGTGGATTTGCCTATCTAGCAGAGCTTTCCAATAATACTCCGAAACGCGATTAATATTTTGGCTTATGCAGATATCGTGAGCGAGAAAAGCCATATTACGAGAACTTATTTCGGTAGGAAATCGCATTGCTGAAAATAGCTATTCTCCCAAAGGGCAAGACATCAAGTTAATTCTTGATGAGGCTGAGCGTGAAGTGTTTGCGATTGCAGAAAAACGGACGACTTCTAGCGAAGGTCCACAAAATGTGATCAATGTGCTGGAAAGTACCATTGAAAAAAATCGATATTTTGAGCAAACTTGAAAAATCATTCAGGCGTAACGGGCATTACGACTGGTTTCACTGATCTTGATAAAAAAACGGCAGGTTTACAGCCTTCTGACTTAATTATCGTTGCAGCACGTCCGTCAATGGGTAAAACCACTTTCGCCATGAACCTTTGCGAAAAATGCCGCAATGGCAAGTGAAAAACCCTGTTTTTAGTATTTAGTTTAGAAATGCCCGCAGAACAAATTATGATGCGTATGATCGCATCGCTTGCTCGCGTTGATCAAACCAAAAATCCGAACAGGTCAAAATTTAGATGAGATCGAGTGGAACAAAATTGCCAGCGTAGTGGGAATGTTCAAGCAAAAAAATAATCTTTATATCGATGACTCTTCAGGTCTAACGCCTACCGACGTTCGTTCGCGTGCACGCCGAGTTTATCGTGAAAATGGTGGATTAAGTATGATTATGGTGGATTATTTGCAATTAATGCGAGCACCCGCATTTTCAGATAACCGAACACTAGAAATCGCAGAAATTTCTCGCTCCCTCAAAGCGCTCGCCAAAGAATTACAAGTGCCAGTAGTCGCCCTTTCTCAGTTAAATCGTACTTTAGAACAACGTGCAGACAAACGCCCTGTAAACTCAGATTTACGTGAATCAGGGCTCCATTGAACAAGATGCAGACTTGATTATGTTTATTTACCGAGATGAAGTCTATAACGATAACTCGGAAGATAAAGGTGTTGCAGAAATTATTATCGGTAAACAGCGTAACGGCCCGATTGGTCGAGTTCGGTTAAAATTTAATGGACAATTCTCACGCTTCGACAATCTCGCCGAACAACGTGAATATCATGATGATTATTAAGGAATAACAATGAATGTAAAACCGGCGACAGCGAAAATTAGCTCGCACGCCTTAAAAACAAAATTTAGAAATAATTAAACAAAAAGCACCAAATAGTAAAATCATCGCTGTGAGTTAAAGCAAACGCCTATGGTCACGGCGTTGTGTTTGTTGCATCAACTTTAGAACAAAATGTTGATTGCTTTTGGCGTGGCTCGTTTAGAAGAGGCTTTGGCATTACGCTCCAATGGCATTACTAAACCGATTTTTATTGCTTGAAGGCTTTTTAATGAACAAGATTTGCCCGTCTTAGCGGTCAATAATATCGAAACTATCGTACATAATCGTGAACAATTGGAAGCACTAAAACGTGCGAATTTACCAAGCCCAATTAAAGTTTGGTTAAAAATAGACACAGGCATGCATCGTTTAGGTGTGGCATTAGATGAAGTGGATTTTTTCTATAATGAACTTAAAAAACTTCCATATATTCAACCGCACTTAGGCTTTGTCAGCCATTTTTAGCCGCGCTGATGAATTAGAATCCAATTATACCCAACTTCAAATCAACCGCTTTTTATCCGCCACAAAAGATAAACAAGGTGAACGTACTATTGCAGCGTCAGGCGGCATTCTTTTCTGGCCTGAATCTCATCTGGAATGTATCCGCCCTGGTATTATTATGTATGGCATTTCACCAACTGATACCGTCGGTGCTGAATTTGGTTTAACGCCAGTGATGAATTTAACTTCATCATTGATTGCTGTTCGCAACCATAAACAAGGTGAACCAGTTGGGTACGGTGGCATTTGGACAAGTTCGCATGATACAAAAATCGGCGTTGTGGCTATTGGCTATGGCGATGGATATCCTCGAGATGTTCCTGAAGGCACGCCTGTTTATTTGAATGGTCGTATCGTGCCAATCGTTGGAAGGGTTTCAATGGATATGTTAACCGTTGATTTAGGGACCCTGATAGCTCAAGATCAAGTAGGGTGATGAAGTCATTCTATGGGGTAAGGAATTACCTATTGAAACCGTAGCTAAATTCACAGGAATTTTTAAGCTATGAGCTAATTACAAAATTAACGCCGCGTGTTATAACTGAATATGTTGATTAATCTGTTAATCACTGCATTTTCTGAAAAAGAGGATTCACTCCCCTCTAATAAAAAAATCCTAGAAAGTGCAGTTAGAAATTTTTGATTATTTTTTTAATGAAAGGAAATACCATGAAAAAAACATTAACCCGACTCACACCCATGCGTGGAAATCTCTCGAAGCACATAAAGCTGAATTGTCAAACACCACCATCCAAGATTTATTTAAACAAGAAAAAAATCGTTTTTGATGATTATTCTTTAACATTCAATAACCAAATTCTTGTCGATTTTTTTCCAAAAACAACATCAATCAAACCACCCTTTTCACATCTTCGCCAACTTGCTCAAGAATGCTCTCTTGATAGCGCAAAAAGAAAGCAATGTTTACCGGTGAAAAAAATCAATCGTACTGAAAATCGAGCTGTACTACATACCGCACTTCGCAATCGCTCTAATACTCCAGTGCTTGTTGATGGTAAAGATGTCATGCCTGAAGTCAATGCGGTGCTAGCTAAAATGAAAGATTTCTGTCAGCGTATTATTTCTGGTGAATGGAAAGGCTATACAGGCAAAAGCGATTACTGATGTTGTGAAATATTGGTATTGGTGGCTCTGATTTAGGTCCTTATATGGTAACAGAAGCGCTTCGCCCATATAAAAATCACCTAAATATGCACTTTGTTTCAAATGTCGATGGTACACATATTGCGGAAACCTTAAAAAGTCAATCCAGAAACCACGCTTTTCTTAGTGGCATCTAAAACTTTTACCACTCAAGAAACCATGACAAATGCGCAAAGTGCACGTGATTGGTTACTGAAAGCAGCGAAAGATGAAAGTGCGGTTGCAAAACATTTTGCAGCATTATCAACCAATGCTAAAGATGTAGAAAAATTTGGTATTGATACCAATAACATGTTTGAATTTTGGGATTGGGTTGGCGGTCGTTACTCTTTATGGTCAGCTATTGGTCTTTCAATTGCACTATCAATTGGCTTTGAAAACTTTGAAGAGTTATTGAATGGCGCCCATGAAATGGATAAACATTTCCGCTCTACTCCAATTGAAAAAAATATTCCAACCACTTTAGCATTAGTTGGTTTATGGAATACCAATTTCCTTGGTGCACAAACAGAAGCGATCTTACCTTATGATCAATATTTACATCGCTTTGCAGCTTATTTCCAACAAGGTAATATGGAATCAAATGGTAAATATGTGGATCGTGATGGCAATGTCATTAACAATTACCAAACTGGCCCTATCATTTGGGGAGAACCAGGTACAAACGGACAGCATGCGTTCTATCAATTAATTCACCAAGGCACCACTTTAATTCCTTGTGATTTTATCGCGCCAGCCCAAAGCCATAACCCATTGGCAGATCATCACAATAAATTGCTTTCTAACTTCTTTCGCACAAACAGAAGCATTAGCATTCGGAAAAAAACAAAAGAGGAAGTCGAGGCTGAATTTGTCAAAAGCGGGTAAATCTTTAGATGATGTAAAAAAATATTGTTCCATTTAAAAGTATTCACTGGTAATAAGCCAACTAATTCGATTCTCGTTCAAAAAAATCACGCCATTTACCTTGGGGGCATTAATTGCTATGTATGAACACAAAATCTTCGTACAAGGTGTGATTTTTAATATCTTTAGCTTCGATCAATGGGGTGTAGAACTAGGCAAACAACTTGCAAACAGAATTCTTCCTGAATTAACAGATTCTGAAAAAGTAGCAAGTCATGACAGTTCAACCAATGGGTTAATTAATCAATTTAAAGCATGGCGTTAATTGTTTATTTAATATAAAAGATTTAAACAATTATAATTTTATATCGAGGACTAAATTCCATATTTATTATAGGATTTAGTCCTTTAAATTTATCTTTTAAGATGTTATGAATAGACGTAAAAATTTTTTTAATTGATTGTTTTTTTGTATTTTTTTAATAATAAAAAAATCAGCGCCTTAACTGATTAAGAAGCACTGATTAATAATATATTAGACGTTAACGCTATTAGTTATAGCACAGAAACATTTAAGTTTGAGCCACCACCAACAATACGAACTCGGCGACCAGCTACAAAACTGCTGTCAGCCTTTTTGAACAACAACGATCTCTTGACCGTCATCTTTCTTAATTACAAGTTCAGCACCATTTACTTGACTCATTTTTTCTTCGATTTTGCTTCCAGCTACTGCACCGCCAATCGCGCCAACTACTGCTGCAATAGCTTGACCACGACCACCGCCAATTGCACTACCTGCAATACCACCTAAAGCACCACCACCAAGCGTACCAACTACACCTTGATTATCAGCTTGGATTTTTAACAGGACGTACAGAAACAATCGTACCATAAGTAATTGAACGAGCTTCTTTAGCTTGAGATGCGCTATAAACATCACCGCTGAAAATATCAGTATTCGCACAACCAGTCACACTAAAAGCAACTAACAGTGCTAATGCCATACTTGTTTTTTTCATATGCTATGCTCCCTCTGAAAAGGAATTAAAGTGGATTTCTCGGAGAAAAAGTTGAAATGTTTTTAGTATTACCATTGTCAGATACTAAAACACAAGCACCTACAACTAAGGTTGAATCATACTTGTGAGTAAGCACAACTTGCTCACCTTCCTGTTGATTACCTGAACAATCATTTTTACGGATGGTTAATTTCAAGATTTTCACCTTCCACTTTGGCTAAAAACGATTTGACCTTTATAAGCATTTTCATCTTTTTGGAAAGAAGAACAAGCACTTAAACCTACAGCTGCTAAAACCGCTAATGCAAGAGATAATTTTTTTCATTTTGCTAAACCTCGAGTATTTTCTTTATAGAATAAGGATGAACCTTAATACAAGTATGATTTGATGTCTTATCAACAAAACTTACTGCAATAGATGGATTAGGCAATCTCTCACCATCCACTTTAGGCTCACTCACTTTAATGGTTAATTGAGTTAATTCGCTCCATAAAAACGCATATTAATACGCTGTACCCATTCATTTATCGATTCATTCGGTAAAAATGGCATTACAACTTCAATATGCTCCCAACCTTCTACAGGATACTGCTTATTTTTTTAGGGAACGGTAGTTCAATAACATCAACGAACTGATTAGCGAATTTCACTGCCTTTTTCTAACTGAATTAGATAAATCTTACGTCCATTGACAATGTTATCGGACAAAAATTCTACCGTATTTCAATAAAAGTGTCAGCCAGTTTTTGCATTTTGTTCATTATTTACACGTACGGCAAGGTGATCAATTTCATAATTTGAAAAATCGATTGACATCATTTGAGCTAATTGTTGAATTTTTTCAAATTCCGCCAAATCAGAAAAAAGTGCGGGTGATTTTTTTCCTGTAAATTTGTCATTTTTGTCCCTTTGAGAAACTCATAAAGAACGGTATCATAGCCGATTATTTTTCATTATTCAATTTGAACATAGGAAAAACGTGAATATTCAATCTATTTTTATCCGACAAAATCAAACAAGCTATGATTCTTGCTGGAGCAGATCAATCTTGCGATGCGCTTGTTCGTCAATCAGGAAAACCACAATTTAGCGATTATCAAGCCAATGGCATTATGGCTGCGGCAAAAAAATTAGGTTTAAATCCACGAGAATTTGCTCAAAAAGTTTTTAGATAATGCTCAACTATCTGATATTGCAGAAAAAAATTAGAAAATCGCAGGGTCCGGGCTTTTATTAATATTTTCTTAAATCCAGCTTGGCTAACAAACTAGAGGTTTCAACTGCGCTGTCCCAAAAAGAATTTAGGCATTCAAGCTACGGATAAGCAAACTGTTGTGATTGATTATTCATCTCCAAACGTAGCAAAAAGAAATGCACGTAGGTCACTTACGCTCCACTATCATCGGTGATGCGGTTGTGAGAACCCTAGAATTTTTAGGTCACAATGTCATTCGTGCAAACCATGTTGGTGACTGGGGAACGCAATTCGGAATGCTTATTGCCTATCTTGAAAAATGCAAAACGAGCATGCGAGTGAAATGGAATTACAAGATCTTGAGGCCTTTTATCGCGAAGCCAAAAAAACACTACGATGAAGATGAAGTTTTCGCTGAAAAAGCGCGTAATTATGTTGTGAAATTACAAGGCGGTGATGAATATTGCCGAGCGATGTGGAAACGTTTAGTTGACATCACGATGCAACAAAATCAGCACAACTATGATCGCTTGAATGTGACTTTAACCGAAAAAAAGATGTGATGGGTGAAAGTCTTTATAATCCTATGTTACCAAGCATCGTAGAAGATCTTAAAAAACAAGGTTTAGCTGTAGAAGATGATGGTGCATTGGTTGTTTATTTGGATGAATTCAAAAATAAAGAAGGCGACCCAATGGGCGTGATCGTTCAGAAAAAAGACGGCGGTTTCCTTTACACTACAACCGATATTGCTGCAGCAAAATACCGTTATGAAACATTAAAAAGCTGATCGCGCACTTGTTTTTTCAGATACTCGCCAAAGCCAACATATGCAACAAGCTTGGTTAATTACTCGTAAAGCTGGTTATGTACCAGAAAGTTTCTCTTTAGAGCATAAAAACTTTGGGATGATGCTTGGTAAAGATGGTAAACCATTTAAAACCCGTACTGGTGGCACGGTGAAATTAGCTGAAATCTATTAGATGAAGCAATTGAACGCGCTACTGCATTAATTAATGAAAAAAATACAAATTTATCTAATGATGAAAAAAAGCCGTGATTGAGGCTGTCGGTATTGGTGCGGTGAAATATGCAGATCTCTCCAAAAACCGTACTACTGATTACGTTTTTTGATTGGGATAATATGTTAAGCTTTGAAGGCAACACTGCACCTTATATGCAATATGCTTACACTCGAATTCGTTCGATCTTTAATAAAACAGATATAAATTCGACCGCACTTTTGGCTGCACCTTTAACTCTTGAAGATGATAAAGAAAGAGCGCTTGCAATTAAACTGCTACAATTTGAAGAGGCGATACAAACTGTTGGAAAAGAAGGCACACCACACGTGCTTTGTGCTTATTTATACGAACTAGCAGGCATATTCTCGTCATTCTATGAACATTGCCCAATTTTTAAATGCTGAAGATGAGTCCGTAAAATTAAGCCGTTTAAAATTGGCATTATTAACGGAAAAACCTTAAAACAAGGTTTAGAGTTACTCGGTATTAAAACCGTAGAAAAATGTAATTTAGATAATTAAAATCCCTTTCTTACGAAAGGGATTTTTATGCTTATTTACAGAATAAAAAAAGTGCCCCAATGGGGCACTACTCGAAAAGCAAAAATAGATGTCGGCTATTTAAGATAGCACTTGTTTTTAGTGGTTTCAGAATAAAGAAATCCGATCAGTTATGCAAATACATATTTTTAGATTTGTGAACTTGGTCACGATTTTTTTATAAAAAAACTAAAAACAAATATATTTTTAATAAAGTACGGTTGAAATTTCTACGACAAATATCTCCCGCACTTTACTCCTCAACTTTTAGAGAATATTCTTTTTCTCCACGAGACACGCTAATCAATCCAGAACGAACAATTTCCAACAATGTGGTTTCTTCTTTCAACGCAGAAATAAATGCGTCAATTTTTGTCTTTGGTTCCACTTAATTGGATCGTATAAGATTTAGGTGTGACATCTACAATTTGACCACGGAAAATATCGGCTAAACGTTTAATCTCATCGCGAGATGAACCCACTGCCCTCACCTTCGCTAAAACAATTTCTCGGACTATATGCTCTTGCTCACTCAAATTAATCACTTTAAACACATCCACTAATTTATGGAGTTGTTTCTCAATTTGTTCCAATACTTTGAGCATCGCCCACCGCTTCAATAGTCATTCGAGAAAGCGTTGGATCGTCCGTTGGCGCCACCGTCAAACTTTCAATATTAAAAGCACGTTGGGAGAATAAACCAACAACACGCGATAAAGCACCAGACTCATTTTCGAGTAAAACAGATAAAAATTCTACGCATTAGTTTGTCTCCTCTTGAGGTTTACTTAAAATCATTTCATTCATTGCACCACCACGAATTTGCATTGATACACATGCTCAGATTCATCTACATTAATATCCACAAATACTAATTTATTTTTTTAATACTGAAATGCTTCTTGCAATTTACTTTCAGTTCATCGGGCGTAGCAATTTTTATACCAACATGACTGTAAGATTCAGCCAATTTCACAAAATCAGGCAAGGAATTCATATAGGTTTGCGAATGACGACCAGAATAAATCAAATCTTGCCATTGTTTTACCATTCCCAAGAAATGATTGTTCAAACAAATAATGACAACTGGAATGCCATACTGCGTTGCGGTAGAAAGCTCTTGAATATTCATTTGAATACTTCCATCACCAGTCACACAAACAACTGTTCCTTCCGGATGAGCCAATTTCACGCCTAATGCAGCGGGTAAACCAAATCCCATTGTGCCTGCGCCACCAGAGTTAATCCAATGACGAGGCTCATCGAATGGATAATGTAACGCTGCAAACATTTGATGTTGCCCTACATCAGAAGCCACATACGCCTGTCCTTTAGTAAGACGATATACCGCTTCCATGACTTGTTGAGGTTTAATCACGCCAGAAGTGCGGTCAAATTCCAAACATTTTTTTGCTTTCCATTGGTTGATTTCTTGCCACCAACTTTCAAGATCCGTTTGAGATTTCAATCCCTCTTCATTCAATAAACTCCAAAAATTCTTCCAATACATTTTTCGCATTTCCGACAATTGGAATCGCTGCTGGAACATTTTTAGAAATCGAGGTTGGATCAATATCAATATGAATCACTTTTGGCATTTGGGCAATATTTTTTTCTAAATTATTTGTTGTTCGATCATCAAAAACGAACGCCAATCCCCAAAATAAGATCACTTTCGTGCATTGCCGTATTGGCTTCGAAAGTACCATGCATCCCCTAACATGCCTAGGAATTGTTTATCCGTACTTGGATAAGCGCCCTAATCCCCATTAATGATGAAGTAACGGGTAAATTTCAAACGTTGTGCAAACTGAATTAACTGTTTACTACATTCAGCCGCAATAGCGCCACCACCGACGAAAAGTATCGGTTTCTTCGCCACTAAAAAGTGCTTTTTAATGCTTTTTTAATTTGGCCTTTGTGCCCATTTACTGTCGGATTATAAGAGCGTAACTCTACAGATTCTGGGTATTCATAAGGATATTTAAAATTCGGATTTACGGTATCTTTTGGAATATCTACAACAACAGGGCCTGGGCGACCAGTTGAGGCGATATAAAAAGCTTTTTCAAAATAGATGGAATATCTTCCGCTTTTTTTGACAATAAAGCTATGCTTCACAACTGGACGAGAAATCCCCACCATATCACATTCTTGGAATGCATCTCGGCCAATTAAATTACTCATGACCTGACCAGAAATAATAACCATAGGCACAGAATCTGTATAAGCCGTTAAAATCCCAGTGATTGCATTTGTTGCTCCTGGCCCCGAAGTCACTAATACACATCCAACTTTACCTGTAGAACGAGCATACCCATCCGCCATGTGTACAGCAGCTTGTTCATGGCGAACTAAAATATGTTCAATACCACCTAGTGTATGGATTGCATCATAAATATCTAATACTGCCCCACCCTGGATAACCAAATAAATACTCTACGCCTTCATCGCGTAAAGATTGAACCACCATCTCTGCGCCAGATAACTTCTTCATTTTTTACTCCTAAAACGAACCGCACTTTTCAAAAAGTGCCCATGATTTGTATCAATGATTTACATCATACTAAGCAAAAAGTTTTTGTCTAGTCTACATAACGGCTAAAAACACAAACAAAACAGAATAAAAAAATCAAACAATCATATAAAAATTAGATTTTTATAAAAAATAACACTTTAAAATAAAAAATGCGACCTTATGTCGCATTTTATAAATTTATCAAAATTTTTATATTTTTATTTAGATTTTTGAGCAAGATCACATTTTTAACGTTTTTTCACTGCAAATACGATTAAAAATAATGAAACCGCTGTCGCAGCAAAACCTGCTAAACCTGAATAAGTGAAACCTACCACGATGTAACCGATAGCCGTTGCAGCTGCAACTGTCGCTGCATAAGGAAGCTGAGTAGTCACATGATCCATATGGTTACATTTTTGCACCAGTTGAAGACAAAAATCGTTGTATCCGATACTGGCGAACAGTGGTCACCACATACAGCTCCCGCCATCACTGCAGATAAACAAGGGAGTAATAATTCTGGCGCAGCATTTGCAGCCATAGCCGCTGCAATTGGTAACATAATACCAGAATGTCCCCAGCTTGTACCGGTTGAGAATGCCATTGCAGAACCAAGAATAAATAAAATTACTGGTAAGAATTGCATTGGGATATTACCAGAAACAAGCGAAGATAAATATTTACCAGTTTGCATATCCCCAACAACTTTATTAATAGTCCACGCAAAGAATAAAATCGCAATTGCACCAGCCATTGATTTAATACCTGCAATCCAAGAGCGTGCATATTCTGGAACACTTACTTGACGATCAAGAATAATTAATAAAGTAGAAACTAGAATCGAACAAGTGCCACCCACAACTAAAGAAGTGCCAACAACAGTATTTTCAAATGCACCTAAAACGCTAAATTCTTTACCATCCGCTGCTAATGCTGATGCACCGGTGTAAATCATCATTGTAACCGTTGAAAAAATTAAAACTAAGATAGGTAATACAAGATTACGTACGTGACCTTTTGCGCCCCTTTCTTCTTCTAATTCATCTTCAGAATTTTCCAAAGCTAATTTTTCATGGCGTGCCATTGAGCAATATCGAAAGAAAAATATGCCACAAAAGAACACCATGATAATTGAGAAAATTGCATAGAAGTTCATTGAGCTCATTGCCACGAATGCACCAATTGGTGTGTACTCAGTAATCGAATAAGTCGCTAATAAACCGCCGACTAAGGTAATAATGTATGCACCCCAACTTGAAACTGGCATCATTACACACATCGCGCTGCCGTTGAATCCAAAATATAAGCAAGTTTCGCACGAGAAACTTTAAAACGATCTGTCACTGGACGAGCAATTGCGCCTACAGCAAGACTGTGGAAATAATCGTCAATAAAAGTAACAAAAACTAATGATGCAGCTAATAATTTAGCACCACGACGACCTTTAATACGGCTTTTGAGCCCATTCAGCAAATGCACGATTACTACCTGATACAGTTAAAAGTGCGGTTAAAACACCAAGCAATAATAAGAACAAGACAATGTTCATATTAGAGTTGATTGCGCCATCAGCATAAACAAGTGAAACCACGTTGCTTGATAGATAACTGAAAGATGAGCCAATATTCCAGCCACCTAACATTAACGCACCAACAATAATCCCTGCACTAAGAGACACCAATACACGACGAGTTGCAATGGCCAAGACAATCGCCAATAAAGCTGGAATGATTGACCAAACTGAGGATGAAAAATCGATAAGTTCCATTAAGAGATACCTACAATTAATGGAGAGAACGGAAAGCAAAGGACAGAATAAGACCAGAACAACCGTAGCGCTCCATAGTTAATCAAAAACTATGACAGTGTCGCCCCTTTTCAAGTACGCCACCAACCAAACAAAAACGACTTTTTGTTTGATTTCGGCAATCATTCCTTTCTTTTTCTTCATCGTTATCCACTCTGAAAAAAATACTTATAATGATTGCACCTCTACTTTTGTAGTGATGCAAAGAGATTACCGTAAAAATCCAAATGCCAACAGGTTTTATAAAAAATTTTTATTAGATTGAATTAAAAAAATATAAAAAAATAAACAAAAAGAAATTTAAAGATATATACCTGCTCCGACCATTTATTTAAAATAGATATTTACAATAAATATTATTTTTCCCTATTATTAAATAAGTTTTTCCACACACAAGATTATTTTTATCGAGGTTTATTATGAGCGAATTAGCAAAAGGTTTAACAAATCTTCGTAGTTTACGTGCGGCGGTACGCGAATTAACTTTAGAACAAGCGGAAAGTGCTCTTGAGAAATTACAAACAGCTGTTGAAGAGAAACGTGCTAATGAAGCAGAATTAATTAAAGCAGAAACAGAGCGAAAAGAACGTTTAGCTAAATATAAAGAATTAATGGAAAAAGAAGGTATTACACCTGAAGAATTACAAGAGATCTTTGGTACTGCAGCAACATCTGCTAGAGCAAAACGTCCACCTCGTCCCAGCAAAATATGCATTTATTGATGAAAATGGCGAACGTAAAACATGGACTGGCCAAGGTCGCACACCACGCCCGATTCAAAAATGCATTGAATTCTGGTAAATCATTATCTGATTTCGAAATTTAATTTTTTCTATTTGAAAACTAGAACCCATTTTTATGGGTTCTATTTTTTTATCTAAACATAGCACACAACATTATGATCGAAAAATATTACTCACCGATTGTCCCGATGATAAAGGCCTAATAGCTAAAATAACCAACATCTGTTACAAACATCAACTAAATATTCTGCATAATAATGAATTTGTAGATTTTGAAACCAAACATTTCTTTATGCGCACAGAATTGGAAGGTATTTTTAACGAAGCTACTTTATTAGAAGATCTAAAATATAGCTTACCCGAAGGAACGCATTGTCAATTAATTGGTACACAACGTAAACGAATTGTTATTTTTAGTCACCAAAGAAGCTCACTGTCTCGGCGATATTTTTAATGAAAAAAATTATTATGGTGCGCTTGATGTAGAAATTGCAGCAGTAATCGGCAACCATAATAATTTACGCGAGCTCGTTGAGCGCTTTTCAATATTCCATTTCATTTAGTTAGTCATGAAGGCTTAACTCGTATTGAGCACGATAAATTATTAGCTGAAAAATTGATGAATACACGCCAGATTATATTGTTCTCGCTAAATAATGCGTGTAGCTAAATCCTGAATTTGTCGCTCGTTATCCAAATCGAGTGATTAATATCCACCATTCATTTTACCTGCTTTCATTGGTGCCAAGCCTTATCAACAAGCCTATGAACGAGGTGTAAAAATTATCGGCGCAACAGCTCATTTTCATTAATAACGAATTAGATCAAGGCCCAATCATTATGCAAAAATGTCATTAATGTGGATCATACTTATAGCGCTGAAGCGATGATGCGTGCTGGCCGTGATGTGGAAAAACTGTGTTAAGTCGCGCCCTTGATCTTGCTTTACACGATAGAATTTTTCGTTTATAAAAATAAAACGGTGGTGTTGTAGTGGAAAAAAATCACCCTTGCGCCAATAAGTGCGGTTGAAGGAACAATTAATTTACCAGGTTCTAAAAGTTTATCTAATCGCGCATTACTTTTTAGCCGCCTTCGCTAAAGGCACAACAAAAGTAACCAATTTATTAGATAGCGATGATATTCGACATATGCTTAACGCACTCAAAAGCGTTAGGGTGTACGCTACCAACTTTCTGATGATAAAACTATTTGTGAAATAGAGGGATTGGGCGGAGCATTCAATATACAGAATAATCTTTCGCTCTTTCTTGGCAATGCGGGGACGGCAATGCGTCCATTAACCGCATCACTTTGCTTAAAAAGGAAGTACCGAAAAGCGAAATCATCTTAACTGGCGAGCCTCGTATGAAAGAACGACCTATTCTTCATTTAGTTGATGCTTTACGCCAAGCGGGGGCTGATATTCGCTACTTAGAAAATGAAGGTTATCCTCCAGTCGCAATTTGCAACAAAGGGATAAAAGGTGGAAATGTCAAAATTGATGGCTCTATTTCATCCCAATTTTTGACCGCACTTTTAATGTCTGCGCCACTTGCAGAAAATGACACCGAAATCGAAATTATCGGTGAACTAGTCTCTAAACCCTATATTGATATCACCCTTGCAATGATGCGAGATTTTGGTGTTCAGGTTGAAAACCATCACTACCAAAGATTTCAAATTAAGGGAAATCAATCCTACATTTCACCTGGAAAATATTTGGTAGAAGGTGATGCCTCATCGGCATCTTACTTTCTCGCAGCTGGTGCCATTAAAGGAAAAGTAAAAGTCACTGGAATTGGCAAAAACTCTATTCAGGGCGATCGTTTATTTGCTGATGTATTAGAAAGAATGGGGGCAAAAATCACTTGGGAGAGGATTTTATTCAAGCCGAACGTGCTGAATTGCATGGCATTGATATGGATATGAACCACATTCCAGATGCAGCAATGACAATTGCAACCACGGCTCTTTTTGCCAACGGCGAAACCGTCATTCGCAATATTTATAACTGGCGCGTGAAAGAAACAGATCGATTAACAGCAATGGCAACAGAGCTACGTAAAGTCGGTGCAGAAGTCGAAGAAGGTGAAGATTTTATTCGTATTCAACCACTTGCACTCAATCAATTTAAATATGCCGATATTGAGACTTATAACGATCACCGCATGGCAATGTGTTTTTCTCTAATCGCTCTGTCCAATACACCAGTAACGATTTTTAGATCCCAAAATGTACTGCCAAAACCTTTCCAACATTCTTTAGTGAATTTGAGAAAATTTGCTTAAGAGGTTAAATTAAAAAAAGTGCGGTAAATTTCAAAAAGTTTTCAAAATTAACCGCACTTTTCATTCCATTCTAAAAATCCTAAATAAAGATTATTTATACCGTTTTTCACCGCACTTTTTATCTTGCTCACGTAATCGTTCTAGTTTTTTTCCTTAATCTGAATTTCCATTCCTCTATTCGTTGGAAAATAATATTGAGTATCTTTTTAATTCAGGCGGAAATAATTTTCACCTGCCGCATAAGCGTTAGGTTCATCGTGAGCATAACGATATTCAGCACCATAGCCAAGCTCTTTCATTAAATTAGTTGGCGCATTGCGTAAATGTGGTGGAACATCATAATCGGGTAAATCTTTCGCTTGCTGTTTTGCAGTGTTAAATGCAGTATAAACCGCGTTACTTTTTGGCGCTACCGCAAGATAGATAATGGCTTGAGCAATGGCTCGCTCTCCTTCATAAGCGCCCACTCGAGTAAAGCAATCCCATGCAGCCAATGCGACTTGCATAGCGCGAGGATCCGCATTTCCCACATCTTCTGAAGCAATGGCAAGTAATCGGCGCGCGACATATAAAGGGTCTCCACCTGCTGTTAAAATTCGTGCATACCAATACAGATGCAGCATCTGGTGCAGAACCTCGAACAGATTTATGTAGCGCAGAAATTAAATCATAGAAACGATCGCCTTGTTTATCAAATCTCGCTTGACGTTCGCCTAAGACTTCTTTTAATAAAGTGCGGTCAATTTTCTTTCCATTTTCTGTTTCATCCGCCATATCCACCATTAATTCGAGGCAATTCAAAGCTAATCGCGCATCCCCATTAACATATTCGGCAAGTACTTTGCAGTAAATTCTCTTCTAAAATTAACCGCTCTTTACCCAATCCTCGTTCAGGATCTTCTACAGCTTGCTGCAAAACTTGTTCAATTTCAGCCGTTGTGAGTGATTTCAGCACATACACTCGGGCACGAGAAAGCAACGCATTATTTAGCTCAAAAAGAGGGATTTTTCTGTTGTCGCCCCAATAAAAATAACCGTTCCATCTTCAATGTGCGGTAAAAATGCATCTTGCTGGCTTTTTATTAAAACGATGGACTTCATCCACAAATAAGATAGTTTTACGATCTGCAAGACGATTTTTGTTTTTGCACGATCAATGGCTTCACGAATCTCTTTGATACCACTCGTCACCGCAGAAATTCGCTCAACTTCTGCATTAATACGTTGCGCAATAATTTCTGCGAGCGTTGTTTTTCCCTGTACCTGGTGGCCCCCAGAAAAATCATAGAATGAATATGCCCAGCTTGAATAGCTTTTACGCAGCGGCTTACCTTCACCAATAAGATGAGTTTGCCCAAAATACTGCTCTAGACTCGTTGGACGCATCTTGGCTGCCAGTGGACGAAAATCATTTTCGGCAAAAATCAAAAGTTGAGGTTCGACATGTTTATTTCTCACAAAATTGAAGGGCGTATTTCTACGCCCTTATTTCAAAATAATCATTTGTTATTTTTTTACGTTGGTCATCCACTTCAACGCCTTTTTCTGGCTTGAATTGGAACAAGCTATCAGACAAGGTTTGATTAGTAATATTACGTAAAAACATAAAGATTGGTTTGCCCATCTTTCTCTGTCGTACTGAAATTTCTTAATATGCCATTGGCATCGACACGAATATCAAATTGCTTTGATATTACTTTTTGAAGATTTTGGGTTTCAATACGAAATGTATCCACTTGTTGCATGACCGAATATTGATCCCAATGACTTTTATCATTACTTGTAAGCAAGACAAAAGGGGTGTTATTTACCGCATCTTTCACCCATTGTGCTGTTACTTGTTGAACAAATGGATCGTAGAACCATAAGGTTTTACCATCAGAAATAATCTGGGTTTCTTGAGGGGTTTTAGTATCCATACGGAATAAATTTGGACGTTTAATTTGAAGTTTGCCGCTTCCCTGTTGAACATTTTTTGCCACTTCCAGATGTCACTGTTTGCACAAATTCAGCGCTTAACACATCGACTTTAGCTAAACGCATTTGCAATTCACTTGCCGCATCAGCCAATGCCAAATTACTCAAACCAAGTAAGGCAAGTGCGGCAAATTTTAACGTTGTTTTTTCATTTTACTTTCCTTTTTAAATTAGTATTCCGGACGACGCGATAAAATCTCACGCTTACCATTTTGCATTGGGCTGACAATCCCTTGTTCTTCCATTTGATCCATAATACGCGCTGCTCGGTTAAAAACCTACGCTGAATTTACGTTGAATAGAAGATGCTGAGGTTGTACCGGTATTAATAACAAAATCCATTACTTCATCAAAAGAGTGGATCTAATTCTCCCACCGCTTGATATCCCTTTTTCTGTACCTTTCCTCATCGTCAGCACTTTCTAAAATACCATCAATATAATCAGGTTTACCACGTGCTCGCCAATCATCTGCAATACGAATAACTTCATCATCACTCATAAAAGGCACCATGAACACGCATCAAATCCGATGAACCTTGCCCCGAATAAAGCATATCACCACGACCTAAAAGGGCCTCTGCCCCACCTTGATCAAGAATAGTACGTGAGTCAATTTTTACTTGCAACAGTAAAAGGCAATACGACTTGGGATATTCGCTTTAATTAAACCTGTAATCACATCGACAGAAGGGCGTTGTGTCGCCAAAATTAAATGGATACCGATAGCTCGCGCTTTTTGTGCCAATCGCGCAATAAGTTCTTCAATTTGCTTACCCGCCACCATCATTAAATCAGCAAACTCATCGACAATAACCACAATATAACTCAATTTTTTCAATGCAGGTGGCATTGCATCCATTGTATCACCAGGTCGCCAAATTGGATTTCGGCACTGGCATTCCCATTGCTTCGTATTCATCGATTTTTTCGTTAAAGCCTTCAATATTGCGTACACGTAGCGCAGAAAGCAACTGATAACGACGTTCCATTTCATCTACACACCAACGCAACGCATTAGCGGCTTTTTTCATATCTGTTACAACAGGCGTTAGCAAATGCGGAATATCATTATAAACTGAAAGTTCGACGACTTTAGGATCGATCATGATGAATTTCACATCTTCTGGTTGAACACGATAAAGTAAACTTAAGATCATCGTATTCACGCCAACAGACTTACCCGATCCCGTTGAGCCAGCTACCAACAAATGTGGCATTTTTCGCTAAATCAACAATCACTGCCTTTCCGCTAATATCTTTACCTAAAGCCATTGGCAAAGTGGCATGAGTATCACGGAATTCGCTGCTATCTAACACGTCACGTAATGGCACCATTTGACGATGAAGATTAGGTGTTTCAATACCGATATAAGGCTTGCCAGGAATAGCCTCTGCCACACGAATCGAACGGAACATTAATGCACGCGCCAAATCGGTATCAATACTCGTTACTTTTTGACGCTTTCACCCCTAGGTTGTAATTCTAATTCATAGCGAGTGACAACTGGGCCAACAAGCACATCTTTTTACAGTCGCTTTCACATTAAAATTACGTAATTGTTGCTCAATACGTTGAGATGTTTCAAAAACTTCTTCTTGCGTAATATTTTGTTCCACTGCGGGATGTTTTGATAATAAACTCTAAACTTGGTAACGGCGTACTAGGCTTTTCACGTTTAGTTGTTTGCTGTTGGAATGCAGGATGAATCAAGCTACCGCTATAACCTTTATAGTTAGGGCGATTCTTCTTGATTTTTTTGTCTAATTGAACATCCCTCATATCATCCTGTAAGGATACGTTAAATTTCAATTCACTATCATCCAAACGGACTTTTTCATCATCTTTGAACATCAAAATTATTATCCGCCATTTCAGTATTCAAAGGATTCATGAGTCGATTTTAATGAAACTGTTGGCATTTCATCATTTGTAAGCAAGGAAACCTTAGTAAAATCATCCGCACTTTGATTCATTGAAACATCATCCTGAACAGCAGGCTTTATCGGTTTATTCCACACAGGCACAAAATCATTTTTACTTACCGTTTGTCCATGCGAGTCGCTCGACAAATTCACGCTAGGTAATGCTTTCAGATTCAAACTCAAGAGAAAACTGAGGGTTTTACAATCTCTTCAGGAGAAACTTCATATTCTGATTTAATCGAGACCTCTGGATTTAAACCATGAATATTAATTACATGCGAAGGATGCCCAATAGAGTTGTCTTCAGCCTCTAAAGATGATTTTTTTGAGCTTTCAATCTCACCATTTTTGTTCTACATTAAGATTAATTTTGATTTAGATTTTCTGTTTCTGAACTATCTGATTTTACAATCACGATTTGCTCTAATTCTTCCGTTGATTTTTCTTGCTCAACACGTTCTTCCTGCTCATTTTTCATTGTCAACCAATGATAAAAAGGCCACAATCAATCGAATTAATGAGGCTCCAGAGCAAAAAATAAAACCGATTAAAAGCAAATGTAAAACCAATTAAAACTGATCCGAATTTACCTAATGCTGGATAAAGCCAATTTACAACAAGTGAACCACCCTACTACTCCACCACTTAAATAAAAGGCATTGCTTTGCAAAAGCAACATGCTCATTACGCAAAGCCCAATAATCAGCATTATAAAGCCAAAACTACGTAAAATAATTCGAGTACAGGAAAGGTTTTTAACTGCTTTTGTTTTTCAATAAATAGACAGGGTACCAAAAAAACTGTAAAAAGGAATAACATGGGCGACATAGCCTAAGAAAACAAAAGAAAGATCGATAATCCAGGCACCAAATGCGCCAACTTTATTAATTGTTTCACCATGCGAACCAGCCGTTGCCCAAGAATTATCAAGCGGAGTATAACTTGACCAAGCAATAATTAAATAAAGCCCGAAAAAGTGCGGTCAATCCAAGCAAAAGTTCAGCTAAATACTGTCTTGGGCGTAAATCGTTCTGTTATTTGTTTAATCATATTATTTCAATACAAGGAAATTGGTTTTGTTTTACTTCTTCCATCACAACATAAGTGCGAGTGTCATTTACACCAGGTAAACGCAATAATGTCGTCCCCAGTAATTTTTCGGTATTCAGCCATGTCTGCAACACGAGTTTTTTTAATAAATAGTCAAAATCGCCCGATACTAAATGGCATTCTTGAATTTCTTCCAACTCTTGAATCGCAGCATTAAATTCCTCAAATATATCAGGTTTTCCACGAACTAACGTAATTTCCACGATCACAAGCAAAGGCGCTTCCAATAATTCAGGATTCAACAATGCGCGATATCCCATAATCACGCCTTGTTTTTCTAAACGTTTAACACGTTCTAAACAAGGCGTAGGTGAAAAGCCCTACTTTTTTTCGACAAATCAATATTAGAAATTTTACCGTTGCGTTGTAATTCATTAAGAATTTTTTTATATCAATCGCATCCAGTGCTTTATTCAGTTTTTCCATTTTCTTATTTTTCTTTGAATAAAAAAAGTATGTTTATTTTTAACAAATTTTGCTAACGTTTTCAGTACAACGAAATTAGATAATTCATTTCCATTGAGGCTATTAATTATCTCTAATGGAAGTATTTAGAAATTATCCAACACAGCTAACGCATCGGAAAGTTTCTTTCACCGTAAAAACTTGCATATTTTCGACCGCACTTTTCGGCTTTGTTGCCAAAAGGAACAATCGCACGTTTAAAAGCCATGCTTTGCCGCTTCACTAATACGTTCTTGTCCACTTGGCACAGGACGAATTTCTCCCAGCTAATCCCACCTCACCAAAAAAATCACTAAATCTTGTGGTAAAGGGGCGATTACGGAAACTTGAAATTAACGCCAACAACAAAGCCAAATCCGCACTTGTCTCACTGACTTTTACACCACCAACGACATTTACAAAGACATCTTGATCAGCCATTTGTAAGCCCCCATGTCGATGTAACACTGCCAATAATAGTGCTAAGCGATTTTGCTCTAATCCCACCGCAACACGACGAGGATTCGCTAGCATTGAATGATCCACTAAAGGCTTGAATTTCAACTAAAAGAGGACGAGTGCCTTCCCAAAGTACCATAACAGAGCTGCCCTGATGTAATCTCATCCCCGCGACTTAAAAAGATCGCCGATGGATTTTTTACTTCTCGCAAACCTTGCTCGGTCATACCAAATACGCCCAATTCATTCACCGCACCAAAACGGTTTTTATGGCTACGCAAAAGTACGATAGCGAGAATCGGCTTCGCCTTCTAATAGTAATGAACAGTCAATGGCATGCTCTAACACTTTCGGCCCGGCAAGTGTTCCGTCTTTCGTTACATGCCCCTACCATAATAATGGCGACTTGGCGGGTTTTCGCATAACGAGTGAGGAAAGAAGCACATTCACGCACTTGTGCTACACTTCCTGGCGATGATTGAATATCTGCCAAATGCATTACTTGGATCGAGTCCACCACTATAATTTGCGGTTTTAACTGATCCGCCAAATTACAAATCTGTTCCACAGAGGTTTCTGACAACATTTTTAATTGATCGTTTGGTAACCCCAATCGACTTGCACGCATCGCAACCTGTTGTAATGATTCCTCTCCCGTCACATAAAGTGCGGTCATGTTTTTCGCTAAACCACACATGACTTGTAATAACAATGTACTTTTCCCCTGCACCAGGATGCCCACCAATTAAAATCGCACTACCCGGTACGATCCCGCCGCCCAGTACCCGATCTAATTCATTAAAGCCACTGGAAAAACGAGGTGTTTCTTGCAAACTAATTTCAGAGAGCGTTTGAATTTTTGCCTGAGTTTCACCCGCATAGCCACTAAAACGATCATTTTTTGATTTTGCCGTGGAAATTAACCGCACTTCCGTGATTGTATTCCACGCTTTACAAGCTGAGCATTGCCCTTGCCAACGAGAAAACTCCGCACCACAATCGTTACATACATAAGCTGTTTTTCGGGGCTTTAGCCATTTTTTTATCCTTCTCATCCTTTAACCGAGTATTCATATACCTACAGCTAAATATCATTATATTATTCAGGGCAAGCTTACATAATGCATAGAAAGTATAGCTTACCCATTTGCACGGTTGATTCGCATTATGCCGAGAATCTCATTAATTTGATCATTCGCTCAAAATAAACTCGACTTTTTCAAAAAGTGCGGTCAATTTTTCAATAGTTTTTTTCATTGTCTTTCGTTTCACTATGAAAACGAATCAAATCACGAATTTCAGCAAAGATTTTTTCTGATTGCTTTCTAACAAAGCTGGTAAGAGCGTTTCTTTTTGTTTTTTTCTGTTGCCACCGCTTCTAGGATTTTTTTCCATTTTCATCATAATAATGATAAAGATTAAAAAAATGCCCCCAACTCGCTCCACTGTTTTTCATAAAATCTTGGCTAAAAATGCGGGAGAAAAGGATAAGGTTTTCTTCCAAAAGTTTCTGTTCCATTTTCAACACAGAATTAAATTTTTGCACAAAATCTACCGCACTTTTCTTCTCGTTCTTCTTTTTAAGAAATCACGCCATTTATTTAACCAATCTGTTAAAAATTGTTTTTGAGCCCAGCAAATAACCACGCTTCGCTTTACTTGCGCTACTAAAATAAATATCTCTTTCGAAAGGCAAAGTTTCCACAAAATCAAAAAGATCCTGCACATTGCCAGATTTCAATTCAAACTCAATTTCACAAATAGGCTGCTCAGATTCGCCTGCAATAATTTTTGCCTTGATCGAACGCCACTTCAATTTTTGGATTGTTGAAATTCAACTAACCAAAAAAAGTGCGGTTAAAATCTGTGGAGAAAAATAGGTTGTAGTGTAGAACTAGGTAATTGTTCAAAAGGATAAAGTTCTCTTAATTGGGCATTAGTTGGCGTTTCTTTTTCGGTTAATGGTAAATTATATTCTGGGCGACTATGCAATCCACCAACAACTTCGCCGTTAGTTTTAAGCGTTAATGTAAGTTCTTGATCTTCTTGACGAATACGTAATCCCATCTTTTTGTTTAGCAAGGAAAATGATCCGGATAATCATAATAAGTATTGCTCAAAAACTGAAATCTTTTGATGATCTAAAATCGTAAATTTTTTGCAAGATATTGTGCAATTTCAATACATGATTTGTGGCAGATCGCCAATTTTGATTTCAATTTCATGTAGCATAAAATTATACTCCTTCAACTCAAATCAAACTGTTTGAAATATACAGATACAATAAATAGATAAATCAAGATTTTTTTGTGGTGTTTTTACTACATATTAAACAGCTATAAATGAATTTTATATTTATTGTGGCAGTATTTTACCTATGATTAAAATATAGGAAATTATAAATGAAAAGGTTATTCAAAAATTATGTGACAAATTTTTCATTATATGAAATTGAATAAATTGGAAATCAAATATTTAGATTTATAACTGAAATATTTCATTTAAGTAGAGAATATGATTTCGAACTGTTCTCAAATCTATATTAAAAAGATTTGGATAATATATGGAAAATACTAACCAAGAAAAAATTAGGTGAAAAAGTCATCTTTTTCACCTATCTAAACATTTTGTGAGTTTTTCTATACAAAATTTATCCCTCTTTCGGATAAAAGCACTTCAGCATTAATCCCAATTCACCCAAGTGTTTTCCAATAATGGAATTAAAGGGGTGCTATCTTCAACTACGGTATTTCAAAGGCAGATAATACCTCTTCTAAAGACGAAGGTTGTTCTTGTATATAACTTAATAGCCAAAAGTCAAGTTCAGATAAGCGTTGTTGCAGAATATTAAAATCGCTATCCCGCCATATAACAGCTTGCATAGGGTTTTCATCAAATTGTTTAAAATCGCTTGATAAAAAATCGACTTCATAGCGTTTTAAATAAGCGGCATCAGATAACTGCATTACGCTATGCTTATTCCACTCAAATTTTTCAGGTACTTTTGCTAAAGAAACTTCTGCAAGTAATTGTGTATTTTCAAAATCCATCAATGCCAGTATATTGGCATCAAAACTCTCTTTTTCTTGACAAAATAAGAGAAATTCTCCTGCAATATCTTGAAAATAAGGCGAATGTGATTTTCCTGTTAATACAAACGATTCTTTTGTCTGAGACCAACTCTCAGCAGAAACGTGTTTAGGTGCTTCAACAAAACAACGGTCAATAAAACCAAAGATGTTATTTCGAACTAAGCGAGCATAAACAGCAAGGCGATTCGGAGCATAACCATTTAGAGGTTGAGCATGAGCCAATCGAACTGCTGTGGCAAGTGCTTTTTGTGTTTCAATAAGCGAAGGTTTAGGCTGCATAGGATATTACCTCTTTTTGAGCATATTTTTGCTGTAGTTGTGCAATATGTTCAACTTCAGCATAAAGTTCTGCAAATGGAGGGAAATTGAAATCACGCTCTAATAATGTTGGCGGAATGACAGGTAGTCGTTGATAGGCATATTCTAATAAATCCCACACAGTACCTTTTACTGCCTCACCGTGTGTATCAATTAATAACTCTGGTAAATAGCAATATGCCCCTTTTATTTTATTAAATGATTCTCCTTCTAAATCTTCCACAACTTGTGCCGCAGAATGTTCTTCATCGTGTCCTGCAATATGAATGTAATTGACACGTTTCACATCTACTTGATCTAAAAAACATAAGGGATCAAGTAAACCGTGATTGACGCCATTTACATAAATATTATTCACATCTAAATGAATACCACAATCCGCTTCTTGTGCAATAGCATTTAAAAATTCTACTTCATTCATTGTGCTGGTGGGAGAGTGTAAATAATAAGAGGTGTTTTCTAATGAAATTTGTAATCCTAAAAAATCTTGCACATAGCGGATTCTCTGTGCTACGTGTTTTACAGCTTCTTCAGTAAATGGCATAGGTAATAAATCATATAAATGCCCTTCACATTCACAATAACTCAAATGTTCAGAAAAAAATGTCGAATTATATTGAGTCATTAATGCTTTAGTATTTTTTAATAACTCGCGATCAAGTGGTGCTTGCCCGCCTAATGAAAGTGATAGTCCGTGTACCGCAAGTGGATATCTTTCAGCGGCTTGATCAAATTTATAACGAGCAGCTCCTCCCATTTTTACCCAATTTTCTGGAGCAACTTCCATAAACTGAATCGCATTATTTGATGATAAATTCAAAAAATCATCCGCTAAATCTCGACGATACCCTAATCCTGCACCTTGTAACATAATTATTTACTCCTTTTAATACAACACTGGTGTAAATTTACACCAGTGTTATGTATAGCATCTAGATTTAAAAATACGATTATTTAGAGCCGCATTTACCTTCACCACATTTACCTTCTGCAGCTTTCGCTTTCGTTTGCACCACATTTGCCTTCTCCGCACTTTACCTTCTGCAGCTTTTGTTTTCACACATTTATCACCCTACACAAGGTGTTGCAGCTTTATCCATACTGCTTGATTTTTGATTCAGCGTGCGTAGCAGTAGCTACTGTCATCGTTAATGCTCCAGCTAATGCGGCTAAAGTGGATAATTTTTTTCATTTAAAGTCTCCTAGAGTTTGATCTTGAATATATAGTTAGAGGAATTTCAACCAGCTTTTTAGTTGGATAAACCTTCTTAATAAGCGTGTCTAAAGAGAGTTTCCCTGCTCCCTGCGTAATTAAGATTAATAAAGTTACCACATAAATTAATGGTAATTTATAACCATTATCACAAACGTTATAACCTGAATCAGCATGAATGCTATACCACGCGACAGAGATTAAAATCGTTAAACCTAATGCACTAAAACGAGTTAGTACCCCGAATATTAGCAAGAAAGGGAGAATTAATTCTGACCCCATTGCAACGTGCCAATTAATATCAGCAGGAATAAGATTAAACGGAAAAAGGAAAACGATCTTGTATTTCAGTAAACCAATTTTGACCATTCCATTTTTTCTAACCCTGCCTCTAAAAATTCCCACGCAAGAAAAAAGCGTAAAATCAATAAACTCACGCTGCTGCTGATACCTTGCATCTTACAATCCTTCATTTTTTACCTTTCAAATTTTCTCGCTTTTAAAGCGAAAAGTGTATTGGATCTCTTATCTTACCACACTAGGAAATATTACCCAGTTATTTAGTTAGTCGAAGATAAACCTTTTTTTCTTACAAATTTTTTTGAAAAAAATTTTTAAATATCAACAAAAAAATCGGGTAATATGCGCACGAATTTTTTAACCCCTTATGGAGTAAATCACTTATGGCAATGAATAATATTCTCGGATTATTTGCCCATTCGCCTTTAAAACCATTGCAAAAAGCATTCGGAAAAAGTCACTGAATGTAGCGATCTTTTTAATTCCTTTTTTTGAAACCACCTTCTCAAAAGGATTGGGAAAAAGCGGAAGAAAAAAACGCTTAGAAATCTCTCAGCGTGAACGTGAAGCAGATAGCTTGAAACGTGAGATTCGTTTGAAATTGCCACGTGGTTTATTCTTACCTATCGATCGTACTGATCTCTTAGAATTAGTCACGCAACAAGATAAATTAGCAAATTTTGCTAAAGATATTGCAGGCCGTATGATTGGGCGTCAATTTGGTATTCCTGAAGAAATGCAGGAAGAATTCTTACATTACGTAAAACGTAGTTTTAGATGCCATTCATCAAGCTCATCGAGTAATCGAAGAAATGGATCAACTTTTAGAAACTGGTTTTTAAAGGCCGCGAACTAAAAATTGGTTAACGATATGATTCAAGAACTCGATGCAATTGAAGATGATACCGACCAAATGCAGATCAAATTACGCAAAAATGCTTTACACCATCGAAAGCCGTTATAACCCAATTGATGTGATGTTCTTATATAAAATTATTGAATGGGTTGGCGTGCTAGCTGACCAAGCACAACGTGTTGGCTCACGCATTGAATTAATGCTGGCGCGTTCATAATCAACAAAACATAGGAAATTAACTATGGAAGTTATTAGTCAATATGGTTCATGGTTGGTGTGGATTACAGCAGCCTTCGGCTTTTTTATGGCTTTCGGTATTGGAGCCAATGATGTTTCAAACTCAATGGGTACATCCGTAGGATCCGGTACTGTAACAGCCAAACAAGCAATTATTATCGCGTTAATTTTTGAATCTGCTGGCGCATATCTAGCAGGTGGTGAAGTAACAGAAACCATTAAAAGTGGCGTAATCGATCCAATGCAATTTGTTGATACGCCCGATATTTTAGCACTGGGTATGCTTTCTGCTTTATTTGCCTCTGGTGCTTGGTTATTTATCGCAACGAAAATGGGCTGGCCAGTTTCTGGTACTCACACTATTATCGGTGCAATTATTGGGTTTGCGTGCATTACGATTGGCCCTGGCGCAGTAGATTGGTCAAATATTGGTAGCATCGTTGGTAGCTGGTTTCATCACGCCTGTCATTGCAGGTATTCTCGCCTATGCAATCTTTGCAAGTACGCAAAAACTTATTTTTTTGATACCGAACACCCTCTGAAAAATGCACAAAAAAATATGGTCCTTATTACATGGGGATAACCGTATTTGTTCTGTGTATCGTAACCATGACAAAAGGTTTAAAACATGTTGGTTTAAATCTTTCCAATAAAGAAACTTTAATCATTTCGCTTGTCATTAGCCTTGTAGGCATGTTGTTTTTCCATTTCTATTTTAAAAGCAAAACATTCACCCAATCTGTAAGCAAAGGGACTTTTTGGTGCGGTAGAAAAAGTCTTCAGCATTTTAATGTTATTAACCGCCTGTGCGATGGCTTTCGCTCATGGTTCGAATGACGTAGCCAATGCAATTGGCCCACTTTCAGCGGTTGTATCAATCGTTGAACAAGGCGGTAAAATTGTTTCAGGCGGAACCTTAACTTGGTGGATTTTACCACTAGGTGCATTAGGCATTGCTGTAGGCTTAATTACTATGGGACAAAAAGTAATGGCGACTGTTGGATCTGGGATCACCGATTTAACGCCCAAGCCGTGGCTTTGCCGCTCAATTTGCCACTGCGATGACCGTTGTAGTTGCATCCGGTACAGGCTTGCCCATCTCAACAACACAAAACACTTGTTGGGAGCAATTTTTGGGTATCGGTTTTTGCTCGCGGTATCGCAGCACTCAATTTAACAGTTATCCGAAACATCATTAGTTCTTGGATAATCACTTTACCAGCCGGCGCATTCTTCTCAATTATTATCTTCTATTTACTGCGTGCGGTGTTTTAATTAATTTATTGCAACAAAAAGTGCGGTTTTATTCAGCCACACTTTTGTTGTTTTTTTATTTTTAAGAGAAAGCATGAAAAATCTACAATACTCTTTTTATCTTGCGCTTTACTTGGTACAGGTATTGCAACTGCTCATGCAGAAACGCAATATGTTACTGAAAAATCTCAGTACGTTCTTACGCCGCGGTGCCGGTGAACAATTTAAAATTGCAGGTTCAATTCAAGCTGGAGAAGCGGTGAATGTATTGAGATCGTCAAGGCAAATACACACTCATTCGCGACAATAAAAAAATCGTGAAGCTTGGATTTTTAAATTCAGACTTAAGCAATACGCCAAGTAGTAAAGAAGAAAATCCAAAATTAAAATCTCAGGTTCAAGAATTAACTTTAAAAACTTAGTCGTTTAGATGGCGATTGGCAACAACGTACTGTCGAAAATGCAACGTCGAACCAAACAAGCTGAACAACAAAGTGCGGATCTTTTAGAACAAAATTCACAATTGAAACGTGAACTTGAAATGACCAAAAATAAAAAAATCGTGATTTAGAAGCGATGCTTGATGCAGGTAAACGAGAAATTGCGATCCAATGGTTTATTTATGGCGGTTCAGTGTTGGGCGTAGGCTTTACTCTTCGGTTTACTCATTCCTTATGTATTACCAAAACGTCGCCGTCGTGATGGTTGGGCATAATCACGAATGAAAGTTTATTTGGTTGGTGGGGCTGTTCGCGATCAATTATTGGGTTTACCCGTAAAAGATCGTGATTGGATTGTGGTAGGCACAGAGCCTGCTACGCTACTCTCTCTCGGTTATCAACAAGTAGGCAAAGATTTTCCGGTTTTTCTCAATCCTAAAACAAAAGAAGAATATGCGCTTGCCCGAACAGAACGTAAATCTAGCGCAGGTTACACTGGCTTTATTTGTGATTTCTCCCCAACAATTACATTAGAACAAGATTTAATTCGACGAGATCTCACTATTAATGCCATGGCTCAAAGCGAAGACGGTGAAATTATCGATCCTTATGGCGGAAAAACAAGATTTAGAAAATCGAATTTTACGCCATATTTCTCCTGCTTTTTCAGAAGATCCTTTACGTGTATTGCGTGTGGCACGCTTTGCAGCTCGTTATCATTCTCTCGGTTTTAAAATCGCATCGAAAACGCTATCCCTAATGGCAGAACTTGCCCAATCGGGAGAATTACAACATCTCACGGTGGAACGAGTTTGGCTAGAAACAGAAAAAGCCTTAAACGAAAAAAATCCTGAAATTTATTTTGAAACCTTACATAAAACAGGTGCATTAAGCGTTTTATTTCCTGAAATCGATGCCCTTTATGGCGTGCCCAAATCCAGTAAAACATCATCCAGAAGTGGATAGTTTTATTCATACCATGTTGGTATTAAAACAAGCGGTTAATTTGACTGAAAAATAACCCTATCCTAAATAAAAGTGCGGTCCGTTTTTGCCGCAATTTGTCATGATCTTGGCAAAGGCTCTTACACCTCAAAAATATTCTTCCTCATCATTATGGACATGAACAAGCTGGCATAAAACCGACTAGAACATTGTGCAAACGCTTGAAAGTCCCAAGTTATTTTTCAAGAACTTGCAGAACTGACTTGTGAATTTCACACGCATATTCACAAAGCCTTTTGAGCTTCGAGCTGAAACCGTCATAACGCTGTTTAATCGTTTTGATGTGTGGAGAAAACCACAACGCTTTCAAGAATTTCTACAAGTATGTCTAGCTGATACTCGAGGTAGAACTGGTTTTGAAAATAAAGACTATCCACAAATAGATTACATTAATCAATTATTACAAGCGGCAAATGAAGTAGATGTACAGCAAGTTATTGCAGATGGATTTGAGAAACAAGAAATCAGAAATGAATTGACGAAACGAAGAATCTTAGCGGTTAAACAAACAAAAAGCAAATTATCCCCAAAAATTAACAAATAAAAAGTAACTTTACTCAGTTCAACTAAATCCTTAAAATACGCAAGCTTATTAACTTGATGAATAATATGAAAACGTTTAAATTTCTCACCGCACTTTTTGTAACCAGCATACTTACAGCCTGTACGATAGATGCTGAACGTCCAGTTAACGTACAATACATCGATAAAACTGACGCCGCATGGCAACAACATTTACAAAAGATTCAAAAAAATTCAATCCTATCAAAGCTAAAGGACAAATTGGTTATATCAGTCCAACAGAACGTTTTTTTCTAGTCGCTTTGAATGGCAATACCAAAAATCCAAAAATCTTATACGCTTAAACTCTATTCTTTAATCAGTAAATCTACCCTTTGGATTCAAATGCATCAAAGTGGGATGACAATTTCCGATAACAACGGCAATCAACAATCTGCAGCCGATGCCAAACTATTATTACAAGAGATCATTGGAATGGATGTGCCATTAGAACATTTAGCTTATTGGTTGAAAGGTCAACCGGCAATGAATGCGGATTATCAAGTCGGTACCAACCATTTACTTGGCGCATTTACTTATCATGTGGATGGTTCTCAATGGACAGCAGATTATCTAACCTATCACTCAAATAATTCGATGCCTGAAAACATTCTGCTAAAAATGACAGCACGAAACAAACTCTAAAAAAATTCGCGTGGATGAGTGGATTTACTAATGAATACATTAATGAAATCACATCAATTTTTCTACGCACTTTGTCAAAAATACAACACAATCAAATGGGAAGCCATTGCTCTTCCCTAGCCCAGCCAAACTGAATTTATTTCTTTATATCAACGGAAAATTGCCAAACGGCTATCATGAATTACAAACACTTTTCCAATTTTTAGATTTCGGCGATTGGTTAGAAATGAGTATTCGTGAAGAAGACAATCAAATTGTTTTAACGCCAGAAATTCCAAATCTAAAAACGGAAGATAATCTAATTTATCGAGCTGCAAAACTTTTTACAAGAAAAAGCCAATATTCAATTTGGTGCAAATATTCATTTAGACAAAAATTCTTCCAATGGGAGGCGGTGTTGGTGGTGGTTCATCCAATGCAGCAACCGCATTGGTCGCTTTAAATTATTTATGGCAAGCCAATTTATCCATTGATGAACTGGCAAAATTAGGATTAACACTAGGCGCTGATGTGCCAATATTTGTACATGGACATTCTGCTTTTGCTGAAGGTGTCGGGGAAAAAATCACTTATTGTGTACCAGCCGAAAAATGGTTTGTTGTATTAAAACCCGATGATTCAATATCGACGGCTGTGATATTTCAAGATCCAAATTTACCACGTAATACACCCAAAAAATCCCTAGAACAACTTTTGAGCGAACCTTATGTAAACGATTGCGAAAAAGTTGTGATAAATCATTATTCAAACGTTGAAAAAGCGCTAAACTGGTTGCTACAATATGCGCCGGCAAGATTAACAGGAACGGGAGCATGTGTTTTTGCTGAATTTGATAATGAAGCAGAAGCGCAAGCGGTATTTAGACAAAAACCAGAAGAATTTTTTTGGCTTTTGTCGCTAAAGGACTCAATGTTTCTCCCTTGCACGCAATGTTGAAGCAGCTATCATCAACTTATACTCATCGACAATCTAAACCTGAGGTTTTATAAAATGCCCTGACATTAAACTCTTCGCGGGTAATGCAACACCTGAACTTGCAAAACGTATTTCTGAACGTTTATATATTTCACTAGGGCGATGCGACGGTCGCACGTTTTAGCGATGGTGAAATCCAAGTTCAAATCAATGAAAATGTGCGTGGTGCGGATGTATTTATCATCCAATCAACTTGTGCGCCAACCAATGATAACTTGATGGAATTGATTGTGATGGTAGATGCATTACGTCGAGCATCTGCTGGTCGTATTACTGCCGTGATTCCTTATTTCGGCTATGCTCGCCAAGATCGTCGTGTTCGTTCTGCTCGTGTACCAATTACCGCTAAAGTTGTGGCAGATTTACTTTCAACTGTTGGTATTGACCGTGTCTTAACCTGCGACCCTACATGCAGAACAAATCCAAGGTTTCTTTGATGTTCCGGTCGACAACGTATTTGGTTCTCCAGTTTTAATTCACGATATTTTGAAAAAATCTGATCTTGAAAACCCAATCGTTGTTTCCCCAGATATTGGCGGTGTTGTGCGTGCTCGCGCGGTAGCTAAATTATTAAACGATACCGATATGGCTATTATTGACAAACGTCGCCCTCGCGCAAACGTAGCGCAAGTGATGCATATTATCGGTGATGTTGCAGATCGTGATTGTATTTTTGGTAGATGATATGATTGATACTGGCGGTACGCTTTGTAAAGCGGCTGAAGCATTAAAAGAACGTGGTGCAAAACGCGTTTTTGCTTATGCAACTCACGCCGTTTTCTCTGGTGCAGCAGCCAAAAACTTAGCCAGCGATGCCATTGATGAGATTGTTGTTACTGATACCATTCCACTATCAGAAGAAATGAAAGCTATCGGTAAAGTTCGCGTGCTTACGCTTTCTTCCATGCTGGCAGAAGCCATTCGTCGCATTAGCAACGAAGAGTCTATTTCTGCGATGTTTAACTAAATTAAATTTCAATAAAAATACCGCACTTTTATCAGCTAAAGTGCGGTATTTTTACCTATTTTTATTCAACCGTTACACGAGCAAAATTTTTCGTTTACCCACTTGGTAAACATTTGTACCTTTTGGTGCATTGTCTTTTACGTTATCGACTTTTTCACCATTGATTTTTTACACCGCCTTGTTGAGCAGAGCGAATTGCTTCAGAAGTGGAAGGCACAAGTCCCGCTTCTTTTAATAAGGTGGCTAAACCCATTTCGCCCAGAGAACGTAAATTCAGGCATTTCATCAGGCATTGCACCTTTTTGGAAACGATTAATGAATTCTTGTTCTGCGGCGTTTGCTGCATCTTCATTGTGGAAACGTGCATTAATTCTTTTGCTAGTAAGATTTTTACATCACGAGGATTTTTGCCGTTTTTCCACTTCCGATTTTAATTGTGCAATTTCACTTAATGGACGGAATGAAAGAAGGTTATACCAATCCCACATAAGTTCATCAGAAATTGACATCACTTTTACCGAACATATCGCTTGGAGCTTCTGTTACGCCGATATAGTTACCAAGTGATTTGGACATTTTTTTCTCGCCGTCTAAACCAACGAGTAATGGAAGTGTAATTGCAACCTGTGGTTTTTGCCTGCTGATTTTTTTGTAATTCACGACCAACAAGTAAGTTGAATTTTTGGTCTGTACCGCCCTAGTTCTACATCTGCATCTAATGCAACGGAATCGTAGCCTTGCAGTAATGGATAAATAAATTCATGGATGGCAATGGGTTGGTTGTTGCCAAAGCGTTTTTTAAAGTCGTCACGTTCAAGCATTCGCGCAACGGTGTAGTTGCTTGCAAGACGAATCATACCTTCTGTACCAAGTTTGCTTAACCATTCAGAGTTGAAGACTATTTTTGGTTTTTTGTGATCGAGAATTTTTATAAATTTGCTCTTTATAGGTTTCAGCATTGCGCAATACATCTTCACGGCTGAGTGGAGGACGTGTCGCATTTTTACCTGATGGATCGCCCACCATTCCAGTGAAATCGCCAATTAAGAAATAGACTTCATGACCGAGTTGTTGAAATTGACGTAGTTTGTTTAATACAACGGTATGCCCTAAATGAATATCTGGTGCGGTTGGATCTGCGCCTAATTTTTACTTTTAATGGGCGATTTTTCTTTCAGTTTTTCGATTAAATCCGCTTCTGAAAGGATTTCATCAGTACCGCGCTTTAGTTCCGCGAGAACGGTATTAATGTCAGTCATTATTATTTCCTAATTATGTTTTTTTGAAAAGGTTTTTATTATAGGGATTCTTGGCGATTTGTGAATAAAAAAACGCCTATTTGTGGGGAAATAGGCGGGAATGTTGGAGTGATTATCTAATATTGTTGTTGGAATAGTTTAGATGATAATTGTTATCAATAACCTTGTCAACAACTAAATGAAAATAATTCTCAAAAATATTATTTTTATATAAGGCACCGATTCTGTTAAGGAAAGTGCGGTAGGAATTCCATTAGAAATTTCAAATTGTCCCGCATAAGCATAGGCTTCAACGCCTTGTTCCATTGCTTCTTTTAATAAGCGATCGTATTCGGGATCGATATATTCTGCGATCTTGAAACGATCAAAACCATTATGTAAGCCAGCAAATAGCACTACTGCACGATGACCTTGTTTTTTCATTGCGAGTAATTCACGGACATGTTTTTGTCCACGCGTAGTAACCGCATCAGGAAACATACCTAAATTTCCTTTTCACTAAAGGTGATGGATTTCACTTCCACATAACAATCGGGTAAGCCCTCACCTTTCAGTAAGAAATCAATTCGGCTATTTTTCTTCACCGTATTTCACTTCAGGATAAATTTCATCATACATTGCCAATTCTTTGATTTGCTTATTTTGCAGTGCTTCAAAGACAAGCTGATTAGAACGATGCGTATTGATACAGCAAAGTTGCCCATTTCTCAAGTTGAGTGAGTTCCCAAGAATGAGGATATTTACGGGTTTGGCTATCGGAATGTGAATACCAAATTGTGTCGCCTTTTTCACCGCAGCCAGTCATTGCGCCTGTATTGGCGCAATGGATTGTCATCACATCACCAGTTGGTAGTTCAATATCCGCAAGAAAGCGTTTGTAACGACGAATTAATGTCGCCGATTGCAAAGCTGGAAGTTGCATAAAGTTCCTTATTTGAGTTTTTCTAAACGTTGTAAAATGGCGTTATCGCTCATGGCTTGCATTTTTTCATTCTCAAAGAAAGTAAGATCGCCGCAAAAGTGAGTGAGACCACAAAAGGCAATCCAGAAACCTTTCGCATCAATGTGTGGCACAAGCCAATCTGTACGACCGAGTGTATAACCCAAGTGGCACACCAATTACCCAATAAGAGAAAAGGGTAATGTATAAAATGACTTTCGTATCTTTATAGCCCCGTAAAATGCCACCAACCACCATTTGGATGGTATCTGAAAATTGATAAAGTGCGGCAAATAATAATAAATTTGCCGCCATGGCGATGACAATTTCGTCTGTTACGAAAATAGAGGCAATTTCATAACGGAAGAAAATCGTAATTAATGCAGTAATGATTGTGACAGTCAGCCCTAATAATAATGCAGCATAGCTCATTTTTCGCATTTTGTGGTGAGCCAGTGCCCCAATGCTTGTCCAACTAAAATCGTCGTTGCCATACCAATTGACAGAGGGAACATAAAAATGAAAGAGCTGGTATTCAATGTAATTTGATGGCTCGCAACAATGGTTGAGCCTAGCGGAGAAAGCATTAACGAAGTGAGGGCAAATAATGCCACTTCACAACAAAGTGCAATAGCAATGGGCAAGCCTAAACGCAGTAGTTTTTTAAGCGTTTTGGGATTCGGCATTTCGATTAATTGGCTAAATACTTTTAGCGAACGTTCTTGAGCATTCGTGTAAGAATAGAACATCATCATTAAGCACATTGCCCTAGTTCACAATAGCTGTCGCAATGCCACAGCCCACCGCACCAAAAGCAGGCATGCCAAATTTTTCCATAAATAAAAAAATGTAATTAAGCGGAATATTCAGCAGTAAACCTAAAAAGGTAATGACCATTGCTGGTTTGGTTTTGGCAATACCCATCATTTAAACAACGAAAATTAATCAGCATCAAATAAGCAGGCAATCCCCACAACATCGCATGTAAATAATCGCGTGCTAAATCTGACATTTTTGCTTTCCATTTGCATGTATTGCAGCGGAATCTCACAGAAATAAATCAGCAAACCTAAAGGAATACTCATGCCTAACACAAGCCAAATGCCTTGGCGAACTTGATGGGCAATGCGATGGCGTTGACCTGAACCGTTTAAATAAGAAATTGTTGGTGGCAGCGCTAGTAATAAAGCCGTGACCGAAAAAGCACCAATGGCATCCAAATAGATGCGCCAACAGAAATTGCTGCCATATCAGTGGAACTCACTCGACCAGCCATAATGGTATCCGCTAATCCCATTGAGTTTTGTGCGATTTGCGCTAATAAAATGGGTAAAGAGATTTTTAATTAATTTTTTTAATATCAGCGTGATATTGGGATAAAAGACGAAAATTCATAAATTTGATATACTAAGAAAAATTTTTTTAGAAAAAGGAGAAAATATGTTTACCGGAATTGTACAAGGCACTGCGCCTATTCATTCAATAACAGAAAAGGCTAATTTTAGAACACAAGTGGTAAAATTACCACCTGAAATGCGTAAAGACCTAGAAATTGGCGCATCGGTGGCAAATAACGGTGTATGTTTAACCGTGACTGAAAGTCAACGGCGATCTCGTTAGCTTTGATCTCATGCAAGAAACCTTAAGAATTACGAATCTAGGGCTTGTTGAAAAGTGGGCGATTATGTGAATATCGAACGAGCCATGCAAATGGGAACCGAAATCGGTGGGCATTTGTTATCTGGTCATGTGTATTGCACCGCAACTATTTCAGACATTATTGTCAGTGAAAATAACCGACAAATTTGGTTTCGAACTGCCAAGCGCAGATGTAATGAAATACATTTTAACGAAAGGATTTGTTGCGGTAGATGGCATTAGTCTGACTATTGGCGAAGTAAAAGGCACGCAATTCTGTGTGAATTTAATTCCTGAAACTTTGCAACGAACTTTAATGGGGCAACGTAAAGTGGGCGATATTGTGAATATTGAAATCGATCCTCAAACGCAAGCCATAGTAGATACAGTGGAAAAATTATCTGAAAAGCGAGAAATTTATAGTCTATTGAAATAAAAAGAGCGGTTAAAAACACAGGATTTTTTTAACCGCTCTTTTTGGTTGATGACTTCGCTTTATTTTTCGATTTTTTTCCATTTCCAGAACAGGAACAGGGCAAGTAAAGCGATAAGCACATAAATCACCATTTGACCTTTTTGGATTTGAGCATGTAACCAGTCTAAATTTTTTTGCGCCAAGTTCGCCTAAATAAACCCAAACTGGCACAGAAATAATAGCAGCACAGAAATCAATTAAGACAAAACGTGTGTAACTTACACGGCGAGTAATGCCAGAGACCATATAAATTGGGGCACGCAAACCAGGGTAAAAAAACGTGCGACAAATAACACACGGTTGCCATATTGGCTGAATTTTTTTCACGCACCATTCTTAAACGTTGTAAGGTCACGATTTTACGCATTGGGCGAAAAACGTAAAAATTTTTGTGCCATAAATACGACCAAGCCAATACATACTAGAATCGCCCGCAAGTACACCAAGCATACTGACTAGCAACATTAAATGTGAATTAACGCTTTCAGGATAAAGCCCCGCAATGACACCGCCAGAAACTAACGTGATATCTTCTGGAATCGGCACACCAAATCCGCAAATAATTAAAACAAAAAAAGAACAGCCCAATAGCCGTAATCAGTAAAAATCCAATCAGAAATTCCATAATCTTCCCTACTTTCTTTTTTTAATGAAATATCGTAAAAAAACTGCTAAGCATTCTAATCTTTTCAGGGTAAAAAACCTAGAAAAAGTTTGCTTTGAAAAGCAGGATATTCTATAATTCGCCGTCTCAAAGCATAGCTCAATGCTTAGTCTTTGAGAACAATATTTGGAAAAATTGCTGGGTCGCCTGCAATTTTCTTTCTTTATAACATTAATTTAAAGAGAACATTAAAATGGCATTTAAATTTAACGCTGAAGTTCGTACAGCGCAAGGTAAAGGTGCGAGCCGCCGCCTGCGTCACAATGGTCAAATCCCTGCAATCGTTTATGGTGGCAGCGAAGAGCCAGTTTCAATCATCTTAAACCACGATGAATTAAACAACGCGCAAGCACATGAATCTTTCTATTCTGAAGTGATTACTTTAGTGATCGGTGGTAAAAGAAGTTGCAGTTAAAGTACAAGCAATGCAACGTCACCCATTCAAACCAAAAATTGGTTCACATTGACTTCAAACGTGCGTAATTCACAAGTTTGAACAAAGTAAAAAAAGCTAAGATATCAGTCTTAGCTTTTTTTGTTCTGAGTATTTTAATTATTTCTCAATAAATACCTAAACTTTAATTTTTTTATCAAATAACGTTTTTAAGTTTTTCAACAACAAATTCTAATTCTGCTTTTTCCATAGTTTGGCTGAAATTCTAAAAAAATCACCCCCGGCCTTTCGACAAGCCTCCCGTTTCACTGCATCACGCTTCGCTGCATTATCCTGATAATGTCCCTGCCCTTGATATTCAATTACTATTACGGCATAGCCGTTTCTTATCTACAATCAAAAAAATCTACTCGTTTACTATTTATCGCAAAATGTGCCTCTTTATCTATTGATTCTAAAAACTCTCCCATTGAAACCTGAGTAAATAAACGGAACTCTTGATAACCTTTTAGATAACAACTTTTTCTAAACGAAGAAAAAAAGTTGATATTCACTCTTATTCATCAAGGCTTTTCTTTTATACTTACTCAATATAACGACATCAAGATGATCATTTTTATTCACAATATTTAATTTTGTTTTCTGTCGAAAGATAAAGACGACTCTTCCTTGCATTACGACGAGTTGATCTTGATTTAGATGAAAAATAAGCCAATTAGAAATAAAATAACAAAAATGAAAAATAATGATGTATTGTAAAAGAAAAATTCCATATTGCTCTCCTAAATGAACAGGAAAACAAGATAGCATTAATAGAACATTACTTTATATTAGAAATAAACGTGTTTGAGATCTGGATCGCAAAAACAAACCTTAAATAAGACAAAAAAACTAGCTTTTTATTAGAAGTATGAGAATTTAAAAAAATATGGCTGGGGTACTAGGATTCGAACCTAGGGATGCCGAGATCAAAACCCGGTGCCTTACCGCTTGGCGATACCCCAACAGAGAAATCTTTGATTAGATATAAAGAAGATTTATTTGATAGTATGGCTGGGGTACTAGGATTCGAACCTAGGGATGCCGAGATCAAAACCCGGTGCCTTACCGCTTGGCGATACCCCAACTACTATTTGACTTACAAAGCGATAAATGGTGCGGGACGAGGGACTTGAACCCACACACCTCTCGGCGCCAGAACCCTAAATCTGGTGCGTCTACCAATTCTCGCCAGTCCCGCAAATCTGGTGGCTACAGCGAGATTCGAACTTGCGACCCCAACATTATGAGTGTTGTGCTCTAACCAACTGAGCTATGTAGCCATTACCTTAATTTGCCTAACCATATCGGCTTTGCGGGGCGTATTATGCTGATTTTAATAGATCCTCGTCAAATACTTTTTTTGAAAAAAATATTTGAGTTTTCTATGTTTATTTGATTATTAATAAAAACACTTTCACTATTTTTTACACGTTTGCAGTCTGCATTACTAACGACATTCCTATTCTGTGTCTCTAATTTTTTTATTTTTCACATTCGATTTATGACAAAATTTTGTATTTATATTATGATTTAAAAAGAGCACTTTTTCATTTGTCAATAAAATCTATTTGACAATAAAAATGCCTAAATCGTTATTTTCTATACCCTACTATTCTAAAAAAATCACAACATCTCAGGAGCATCTTATGTCCCATCTCTCAGTCGCCAAATTTGGCGGAACATCTGTAGCCAACCACGCCGCAATGACAGCTTGCGCCAAAAATTGTCATCGCAGATCCAAATACACGCGTAGTCGTGCTTTCTGCATCAGCTGGCGTGACGAATTTATTAGTCGCTTTAGCAAATGGTGTAGAAGCGACAGAACGTGAAAAATTAATTGGTGAAATCCGTCAAATTCAAGAGAATATTTTTGAATGAATTAAAAGACGACAGCCGAGTTCGTCCGATTATTGAAAAAAATATCTTGAAAAATATTACCGCACTTTCCGAAGCAGCTAGTCTTGCAACCTCTCCCGCATTAACTGATGAACTCATCAGTCACGGTGAAATGATGTCAACTCAAATCTTTATTGAGATTTTTACGTGAACAAAACGCATCGGGCACTTGGGTTGATGTACGTACAATTGTTGCAACCAATAACCATTTTGGTAAAGCTGCACCAAATGATGAACAAACTCAATCAAACAGCGATAGCATTTTAAAACCATTAATAGACCGCGGCGAATTAGTCATCACCCAAGGTTTTATCGGACGTGAACCAAGCGGTAAAACAACCACATTAGGCCGTGGCGGTAGCGACTACTCTGCTGCCTTGTTAGCCGAAGTATTAAATGCAAAAGACGTTTTTAATTTGGACTGATGTTGCAGGTATTTACACAACCGATCCACGCATTGTTCCAGCTGCACAACGCATCGATACAATGAGCTTTTGCTGAAGCAGCTGAAATGGCAACCTTTGGGGCTAAAAGTGCTACATCCCAGCCACATTACTCCCCTGCCGTACGCAGCAATATCCCCGTTTATGTGGGTTCAAGTAAAGCGCCAGAAGCAGGCGGAACTTGGGTCACGCGCGATCCTCAACCTCGTCCAACTTTCCGTGCTATCGCACTACGCCGAGATCAAACTTTACTCACGCTTTCCAGCTTAAGTATGCTTCATGCGCAAGGTTTCTTAGCGAATGTATTTAACATTTTGGCTAAACACAAAATTTCAGTGGATACTATCACCACATCAGAAGTGAGCGTTGCATTAACATTAGATAAAACTGGCTCTGCATCTTCAGGGAGCGGAATTACTTTCAACTGAATTATTAGATGAACTCCGTCAATATTGTTCAGTAAAAGTCGATACTGGCGTGTCATTAGTCGCATTAATCGGCAATGACTTACATATTGCTTCTGGTGTAGCAAAACGTATTTTTGATACGCTTCAACCTTACAACGTGCGCATGATTAGTTATGGTGCGAGTACCAACAATATTTGTATGCTCGTGCAAAGTGAACATGCTGACGAAGTCGTTCGTTCATTACACAAATCCTTATTTGAATAAAAATCTAAAGTGCGGTGAAAAAAATCACCGCACTTTTTCTTTTTATATCATTGAGATTAAAGCCGAAAAAGAGTAAAGTAAACGGCTGTTCATTTGACTAATTTAACCGAATAAAAGGCGGAAATTATGGGAAAAAGTGTTGTTATCTTAGGCGCTCAATGGGGCGATGAAGGTAAAGGGAAAATCGTCGATCTTCTAACGGATCGCGTAAAATACGTAGTTCGTTACCAAGGCGGTCACAACGCAGGCCACACACTTATCATCAATGGAGAAAAAACCGTATTACGTTTAATTCCATCTGGTATGTTACATCCAAACGTAACTTGCTTAATTGGTAATGGCGTTGTGGTTTCACCTGAAGCATTAATGAAAGAAATGGGCGAACTTGAAAGCCGTGGTATTAAAGTTCGTGAACGTTTGTTAATTTCTGAAGCTTGTCCTTTAATCTTGCCTTATCATGTGGCTATGGATCACGCTCGTGAAGCGGCTCTCGGCAAAAAAGCTATCGGCACAACCGGTCGTGGTATTGGGCCCAGCTTATGAAGATAAAGTGGCTCGTCGTGGTTTACGCGTAGGCGATTTATTTGATAAAGAAGCCTTTGCTGAAAAACTCAAAAACATCCTTGAATACTATAATTTCCAATTGGTGAACTACTACAAAGTTGAACCTGTCGATTATCAAAAAAACCTTAGATGATGTAATGGCAATTGCTGATGTAATCACTGGTATGGTGGCAGACATCACTACAATTCTTGATACAGCACGCAAAAATGGTGAGCACATTTTATTTGAAGGTGCACAAGGTACCATGTTAGATATCGACCACGGTACTTATCCGTATGTAACCAGCTCAAACACAACGGCTGGTGGTGTTGCAACAGGTTCTGGTTTTGGCCCGCGTAACTTAGACTATGTACTTGGTATCATTAAAGCTTACTGTACTCGTGTAGGTGGTGGCCCATTCACAACAGAATTATTTGATGATGTGGGTGCTGAAATTGCGCGTAAAGGTAACGAATTTGGTGCAGTAACAGGCCGTCCACGTCGTTGTGGTTGGTTCGATGCTGTCGCCATTCGCCGTGCAATCCAACTTAACTCTATTTCTGGCTTCTGTATGACCAAACTGGACGTGTTAGATGGTTTTGATGAAGTAAAAATCTGTGTTGCATACAAAATGCCAAATGGTGAAATCGTTGAATATGCACCATTAGCAGCGAAAGATTGGGAAGGTGTAGAACCTATTTATGAAACATTACCAGGTTGGAAAGAAAATACTTTCCGCATCACAGATGTAAATAAATTACCACAAAACTGCATTAACTATATTAAACGTATTGAAGAAGTAACTGGCGTACCAATTGATATTCTTTCAACTGGCCCTGATCGTGTAGAAACTATGATTTTACGTGATCCATTCGCTGCTTAATTTCTTTTAGTTTTCTGACCGCACTTTTTAAAAGTGCGGTCTTTTTTTATCTTATTTTTTTATATCAAACTAAAAGGGCTAAGTCCTATTTACAGAACTTAGCCCTTTAATTTATTCACTATAAAGTGCAGTTAGATTACCAGAAGTATCCTACTGCTGCACCACCGGTCACTTCACCTTGAGTGTTAGCACCCATTGAGAAACGAATACCGTATTTACCGTTATCAGAAATACGAGAGTAACCCACTGCTACTGCAGATTGGTTTTTGTGTTGACCCACACCTGCTGTTGCGACAGATTGACCCGGTTTATGCGGTTGTAACAAGTTTGCCATCGCTGCAGAAGTCGCCATGCCCGCATTCATACGGTTGCCTAATTTATTAATTTGGCCCTGTAACTTATTACCCATCGCATATAACTGGCTACCATTTACCGCATCTTTTGAAGTTGCTGAAATTTTCACCTGGTGCTACGCCTGTAATCTTAGTCGGTGCGCCTGTCGCTGTACCAACATTGATATTTCCACCATTGTTAGTAATCTTAGGACCATTATCACCAAACTGAACACTGTCAAAGGGTTACATTAGAAGCAGTTGCGTAAGTCACTTTTACCGTTAGACTCTTGTTTCACGGTCATATTTTTACCTGCAACCATTTCAACTTTTTTACCTGGATTGATCATTTCTGGTGTACCTGAAATTTTCTCACCGCCATTTGCTGAAGTGGTTAATGTAAAACCTGACTTGTTAATTGCATTTGCTACATCTTGTGCAGTCGCCACTTTATTTGCAACATTTGCAATATTATTTGCCGCATCTGCAACTGCTTGTTCAGCAGCCTTACGAACCGGTGCCCGGAGCATTCTGCTGGTGTTATTTAATGTATTTGTCGCGTCTTCTAATGCTTTAGTCATTTCTGGTGTCACAACTGGGCCTTGAAACGCTACCATCAGCATTATTGGTGATGCTACCTGTATCAATGTCAAACTTCACGTTGCTTGTTGTGCCATCTTCTTCAGTTTTTACCACAGCTTTAGTACCTTTTGCCATCTACAAAGTTAACAGTGTCATAAGGTTTTTACAAAAACTCTTATCTTTACCATTATTTTGTAAATTCCAACCTGCGTTCAACACATCAGATACGGTCGCTGCATTATTGCCTGCATTTTTTTGCAATATCTGCTGCTTTTTGCCGCATCAATTGGAGCAGATTTATTGTCTTTACCTGCAATAGGGGTTACCATCAACATCTTTAGCGTTCTTATCTGCATCATTTACAGATGGAAGATTAGATTTCACATTACCCTAATGTCGTTGGTGCACCAATTTCATTCGGTTTTGCCGCTGGATTAACCATATTAGTGAGTTAAGTCCGCAGGTGCAACTTCTGTTGTAGTTGGATTACCTTTATCATCAACAGTAAAGTATTTATCACCCTACTTTAGTCACTGGTGTGCCATTCTTATCAGTATATTGAACTGGCAAGCCTGTCACATCCACTTTTTACTGTTGTAGTGGTTACTTTTATTGCCATCTTTATCAATAGATTCTTTCGTTGCTAACTTCACTTTCGTGTTGTTACCATCTGCAAAACGAAGTTCGTCGTCAGGATTGACTTTTTCATCTTCATCTTTGAAGTCTGCAGCAGATAATTTTTCTGTTTGCTTACCAACAACAAAACCAGATTTTTGAATCGCCGTTGCAACTTTATTACCTGTTACATAGCCATCACCCGCATTAGTCGGGTGTAGTTCCTGCATCAGGAGTCACTGGGAGTTACATTGGCTTTTGGTCGCCGGTTTTCGGATCAATATCTGCTGTATTGTAATATTGGTCTCCTACTTTGGTTACCGGTGTATCTACTCCATTTACTTTTAGCTGTAAATTGATTTGGTTTTAACTACTTCACCATCTTTTAACACCAATAGTAATTTCACGAACACCGTCTTTAGTTTCACCAGTTACAGAAACTCCAGCCCCAGCCTTGAAATCTACTTTATTAGCATTTTTTTCACTGTATCTACATAACCATTTTCAGGCGCACCAACAACCCAGCCCATATTCGCTAAATCACGAACTGTAGCCGCTGAGTTTAGAACATCATTTTGACAACGGCGCATCTTCACTACCTAAATTCACTAACTTAGGCTGTTTATCTTCAGGTGTTGTTGTTCCTCAGGAGCAGTTGGCACTTTTTAGTGTCTAATCAGAGCCCACTCCTTTTAATTGAGTTGGTGTAGCTTTTATCACCTTCACCCTGATGAGAAATTCAATGCGGTAGTCGGTGCTTTACCATCCTGATTATTATCTGCAGGCGTTGCGTTCTTCTGTCTTCAAGTTAACAGGCTGTTTTACCATTTTCTTCAGCTTTTACCTAATTTTTACAGAAGTAAACTCAACGTCCTCTTTAGTTGCATAAGTTACTTTACCATCAGCATCTTGTTTCACTGACATATTTTTGCCAGCAATCATTTCAACAGTTGCACCCGGATTGATTAATTCGCCATCATCCTTAGTACCTTTAGCTTTTTCACCGTTACTATTTTTATCAGCAGAAGTCTTTAAGTTAAAACCAGATTTATTAATCATCTCAGCAACATTACCTGCAGTTACTAATTTATCACCACTTGTAGGAGCGTCAACTTTGCCTCCTGTCGATGTTAAAGTTTCAGTTTCTGGTTTTTGGTTTTGGTTGTTTTTACATCGACTGTAATAGTGCGAATACCATTTACAGTTTTGCCAGATACCGTTGCAGCACCAGTACCAACGAATTTTACTTCATTCGCATTTTTACTGTATCTTTGTATGCTTTTATCTAAAGCATCGGTTGTTTTATCCGAAGATACAACCCATCCCATGTTTTGTAAATCACCAACTGTCGCCGCTGCATTTTTTTATTTACAGGAGCATCCGTAGTACCAACTAAATCAACCAAGTTTGGCTTTATCAGCATCTGCTGTTGGAGAACCATCAGGAGTTGTTGTTACTGGGGTAGTATTTAATGCAGACTTCACTCCAGTAATGTTCTTATCACCTAAATCCACACCATTAGGATTAAAAAGTCATAGTGGTTCCATTTCCACCAATACTTGTCATGTCAGTTAACACTGGATTTAATGAATAAGTAAAGTTTTTACCATCTTGTTTTTAACTTGATGTTTTTACCAGCTTTAAATGTTACTTTATCACCAGCTTTTACTTGTTCTTCTGTTGTTTTATTGTCGTCAGCGAATTCGCCACCATCAGTAGCACCAGTTGCTTTCCAGAAAGCATTATTAATTGCATTTGCAACATCGCCTACACTTGCAACTTTATTTTCATCACCTGGATTAGGTGCTACCTGACCAGATTTTTATCACCCTCATCTTTGGTTACAGGTGCTATACCACCAGTATTTACTTTAATGCCATCGTCACCAACAGTAATACTATCATCTGCTGCTTTAACATCATATTTAATATGACTTACTTTATTACCAGCATCTGTAGTGACATTAACGCTAGTGCCTTTACCATCAATAAAATCAACAGTGTCATAAGGTTTAACAAAATCACGTGCTTCACCTTTTTCTGTTAAGTTCCAACCAGCATTCAATACATCGCCTACAGTTGCCGCATTTGAAGTCTTAGGTGCATCAGCTCCCTCTGGTAATGTACCTGAAGTTGTAGGGGCTGTAGAGCCATTTTTTGCACCAGGTAAGTTACCTGCGATATTAGCCAATGCCATAGGTGTTGTAGTGTTATTACCAGCATTATTCATTGAGGCAATTACATCACCGGCTGCTACAGGTTGAACTCCTGTTTTTGGTTGACCTTTATCATCTAAGTCAGTTGTTTTATAGAAGTTATCGCCAACTTTAACCAACTTGTCACCAGCTTTATTGGTATACACTACAGGCTCTTATTTATTTTCAACACGATCCATCAATGCATATAACTGAGAACCATTGATTGCATCTGTAGAAGTTGGGGTAACAGCACCTGCGGCTAAGTTTTTAATTTGGCGCTCTTTACCAGCTTGACCAATACTTACATAGTGACCAGCATCAGCAGGTTTCCCAACAAAACCAGAATAAGTAAAGTTAGGACCAGCAATAGTACGAACTGTTGCATCATTTACAGTTTGAACTGCATGAGATGCACTGTTGTTCCAACCACTTCTGTTGAGTTCGCGCCTAATACAACTGAATTTGCTGTTGTTAATTTAGTAATATTCGCACCCAATGCTACAGAATTCTCACCGCTTACATTTGAGCTAGTACCTACTGCGATGGCGTTTTCAGCCGTTGCTTGTGTATGTTTTACCTTGTGCAATAGATGCAACACCTTTGCGCGTGCTGTATTACCAAAAGCAAGGGCACTTTTCGTCTGTTGCTTGTGATTGGTTACCAATAGCTATAGCATTTTGTTGCATCACGTGAGTAACAGAAGATAAACGCTGAAGATCAGCATCGATACGTTTAATCGCTAAATCCAAACGCTCTACAGCCGCTTTTGCTGCAGATAATTGAAATTTATTTTCCGCGGTAGGATTAGCCTCGCTGCATCTGTCTTTTCTTTCAAACGTTTATCCGCGTTAGCTTTATCTGCTTTAAGTAACATTTTCGCATCTAAAGCATCTATGTCTGCTTGAGTATGACCACCCGCACAGCTGCATGACCAATTGCAATGCTGTTATTTTTTTAATCGCCGCTGAATCGGTACCCATTGCAATAGAATCGTTACCTTTTAGAGGTTGTTGCTTGAGTACCAATAGCAACACTACTTTCTGAACGCGCACCAGCCTTCGCACCAATAGAGACTCAAATTACCCCCGTTGCTTTCATCTGTCTTATACAGTTTACCGCCGCCGCCGCTACCAGCAACTTCGCGATCATATAATAATGTTGCGGCTCCAGATAATTGACCAATTGCTACAGAACCAGTTTGGTCGGCAAAAGAAATAGCCCCCATAGCAACGCCACCATTTGCAGAGCCACTCACTCGTGAAAAATGCACCGATTGAAATACCGCTATATTGAATACCTCTTCCAACCAGTTGAATCACCAATATCAGAACTCGTACCCACACCAATAGCAACTGAAGGTCCTGCAACTTGTGCGCCATAACCAACAGCAGTAGCAAAAGAATCTTCGCCGCCACCGCCACTTCTAACTCGGTTTCCGATTAACGTATCACCGGCACGACCACCTGAATTACCGGTCATATCATTACCAATAGCGACAAACTCATCTCCAATTGCAGCCGGAACACGACCATTACCAATATAAATAACGTTTTTAGGTGTAGTTGCGTCAGCAGAGTGAGCATCAATACTAGCTTTGATTATTCGTTAAAATTGCAAGATTACCATTTGTTTTGCTTACTGCGGTAATAGTTGAAGATGCAGCCATAGCATCCATTGAAAGCGCAGTTCCTGCAACTAACGAAAGTGCGGCTAATTTTGAAATTGTTTTTGATTTAGTTTTGCCTTTTGCTGAAGTAAGCTCAGAAACAGCAACCCAAGATTGCGTTGCGTGATTCCAGATCACACGGAAAAATTCGATTCATAGATGTATTTCCTATTAAAAGTTAAAAAAATTATAAAAATTAAAGCGACTTACTCTCTTAAATAAACCGCCCTAAATGTAAAAAATACCGAGGGATAGTAACAGCGAAAAACGATAAGTCAAGAAATTTAGCCTAAAAATTTACACATATTTACATACATTTACATATGTAAACATTTGCACGCTATATCCTAATATATTGTAAAAATAATTACCTAGGAAAATAAAAAAATCTGCCCTTAATCAGTTAGTATTTAAGCTAACTTTTTCAGGGCAGATGATTAAAGTGCGGTATTTTTTTATCAAGTTTTTTTAATTATTCTTCGATAGAACGTAGTAATTCGTTGATACCAACTTTACCTAAAGTTTTTGCATCCACTTTTTTTCACGATCACGGCGCAGTATAAGCTATATTTTCCACATTTTTGATGGAAGGCTACCAGACACCACCACAGAACCCTGCTGGTACACGGCCGTAGTGAATTTCACCGGTTTCACGATCATAAATTTTGGTTGATTGACCGATAAATACGCCCATTGAAATAACACAGCCATCTTCTACGATAACGCCTTCTACCACTTCTGAACGTGCGCCGATAAAGCAGTTATCACCGATAATGGTTGGGTTAGCTTGTAATGGCTCTAATACGCCGCCGATGCCTACGCCCACCAGATAAGTGAACGTTTTTACCGATTTGTGCACATGAACCTACCGTTGCCCAAGTATCTACCATGGTGCCTTCGCCAACGTAAGCACCCAATGTTTACATAAGATGGCATTAATACGCAGTTTTTAGAAATGTATGCACCTTTACGCACCGTTGCAGAAGGCACAACACGGAAACCTTCTTCAGCAAAACGTTCTTCGGTGTAATCCGCAAATTTTAATGCCACTTTGTCGTAATATTTTGTTTCTGCACCGTCAATGATTTGGTTGTCATTAATACGGAATGAAAGTAAAACCGCTTTTTTTAACCATTGATGCGTTACCCATTCGCCATCAATTTTTTCTGCAACACGGTATTTACCAGAATCTAATCCTTCGATAACTTCTTCAATTGCCGCACGCGTTTCTGCATCAACAGTTTTTGGTGTAATTTCTGCACGTTTCTCAAATGCAGCTTCAATAATTGCTTGTAAAGTTTGACATTGTATTTCCTATGTTTTATGTGAATAAGATGGAATCTGTTTTTATCATATTTTCGCTTGCTCAGCAAAAACACCTAAAAATCACCGCACTTTGTATTAAAACAAACTGCGGTGATCCTAAAACATAATTGATTAAAAAAATTGAAAGCGCTAAACCACAAACGACTGACATACTCAATACAACGCATTATCATTGCATAACCAAAATCACTCATCTTTTTTCTCCTCACTAAAAATGATGCGTACATTGTAACAAGATTGTTTTAAGAAAAATCATCTCTTTTACAAAAAAATTTCAATAAAAAGTAACGAAATTTTTCTACAAACCTTTATAATAGGGAAAAAAATTTTTTTGGGGATCGAAATATGGCAACAATTAAAGATGTCGCAAAAAAATGGCTGGCGTGTCCACCACAACCGTATCTCATGTTATTAAATAAAACCCGCTTTTGTTGCAAAAGATACGGAAGAAGCGGTGTTATTAGCAATTAAACAACTTAATTATTCACCCAGTGCCGTGGCGCGCAGTTTGAAAGTCAATACCACGAAAATCCATTGGGATGATTGTGACGACCAGTGAAGCACCGTATTTTGCCGAAATCATTCATTCTGTTGAAGAACATTGCTATCGACAAGGTTATTCTTTGTTCTTATGTAATACACAAAATGAACCTGAAAAAGTCAAAAACCATTTGGAAATGTTGAGCGAAAAAAACGGGTAGATGGTTTGCTGGTGATGTGTTCTGAATATACGCAAGATTCATTGGATTTGCTTTTCGTCATTTTCCAGTATTCCAATGGTTGTGATGGATTGGGGCCCAAATGCGAATACCGATGTAATTGATGATCATAGTTTTGATGGCGGTTATTTAGCAACCAAACACCTCATTGAGTGCGGTCATAAAAAAATCGGTATTATCTGCGGTGAACTCAATAAAACTACGGCAAAAACTCGTTATGAAGGCTTTTTAAAAGCAATGGCAGATGCGAATCTTGAAGTGCATGAACCTTGGATTTTCGAAGGTGCATTTGAGCCTGAAGATGGTTATGAATGTATGAATCGTTTACTGGCTCAAGAAGAATTACCAACCGCCCTATTCTGTTGTAACGATGTGATGGCGTTAGGTGCAATTTCTGCATTGACAGAAAAAGGATTACGCGTAGCCAGATGATATGTCCATTATCGGCTATGATGATATTCATGCTTCACGTTTCTATGCGCCACCATTAACCACCATTCACCAATCTAAGCTACGATTAGGCAGACAGGCGGTGAATATTTTATTAGAACGAATCAGTCAAAAAGATCAAGGCGTTCAGCAATATAGCCGTATTGACATTGGCCCTGAGCTTATTATTCGAAAATCTGTTAAATCAATTTTTATAAAACTTATTAGAAAATAAACCGCACTTTTTAAATAATCTATAAAAAGTGCGGTTCTTTTTTTATCTATTTTTTTAGCTTTTTCTTGATTATCTTCAAGGTTTCTATGAAATAGCATTTGCCCCTATCTTCCGTTTTTTTAGCTATATCTATCGCCAACTTACGAAATTTTATTTTTTTACTTTTTAGGAGTTCCTATGACACAAGAGTACCGCACTCTGCGCAATAACATTAGTATGTTAGGGCGTTTTCTCGGAGAAACCATCAACGATGCCCAAGGTGCCGATATTCTCGAGTTAATCGAAAATATTCGTAAACTTTCTCGTAATTCTCGTGCGGGTGATGATAAAAGCAAGACAAGAATTGCTCGACACGCTCGGTAGTATTTCTAATGAAAATATTATTCCTGTCGCACGTGCTTTCAGCCAATTTTTTAAACCTCACAAATATAGCGGAACAATATCAAACAATTTCGCGTGAACATTCTCTTGCACAAAGTTCTTCTCAATCCTTAAGCGAACTTTTCAAACGTTTAAAAGAACAAAATGCCTCAGTGGAAGATGTGCATAAAACCGTTGAAAAATTATTAATTGAGCTTGTTCTGACCGCACATCCAACAGAAACAACACGTCGTTCACTCATTCATAAACATATTGAAATCAATAAATGTTTAAGCAAGCTAGAACATCATGATTTAACTGAAAAAGAACGCAATATTATTGAGCGTCTATTACTTCGCTTAATCGCTGAAGCATGGCATACCAACGAAATTCGTACTGTTCGTCCAACGCCATTTGATGAAGCGAAATGGGGCTTTTGCGATGTTGGAAAACAGTTTGTGGCAAGCTGTGCCAGAATTTTTACGCCAACTCAACGAAACTGCCCGTGAATTTTTAGGTTACGATTTGCCAGTAGGATTAAAACCTGTGCGTATTTCCTCTTGGATGGGCGGCGACCGTGATGGAAACCCATTTGTCACCGCACAAATCACCAAAAAAGTGCTTTATTTTGCCCGTTGGAAAGCGGCGGATTTATTCTTACAAGACATCAGCAAATTAGCCGATGAACTTTCAATGGTGAAATGTAGCGATGAATTTCGTGCTAAATACGGCGAGCATTTAGAACCCTATCGCTTTGTGGTGAAAAATTTACGCAATCAGCTTACGGCAACATTAGCTTATTTTGATGATCACCTATCAGATCGCACACCGCGCGTATCTGAAAGCGAGATTATTTTAGAAGATAATCAACTTTGGGAACCGCTTTACGATTGTTATCAATCTTTAATTCAATGCGGTATGCGCATTATTGCAAATGGTTCATTGTTGAATATTTTTGCACCGTATTAGTTGTTTTGGCGTGACACTTTCTCAAATGGATATTCGCCAAGAAAGCACACGTCATACCGATGCCATTGCTGAAATCACACGCTATATTGGTTTAGGTGATTACTCTCAATGGACGGAAGACGATAAACAGGCTTTCTTAATTCGGGAATTAAGCTCACGCCGTCCATTGATTCCGCAAAACTGGACGCCATCGCCTGAAACCAAAGAAATTTTAGATACTTGTAAAGTCATTGCTCAACAAAAACAAGGTGTCATTGCGTGTTATGTTATTTCGATGGCACGCAGTGCATCTGATGTTTTAGCCGTTCATTTACTCTTAAAAGAAGCAGGGCGTGCCATATCATATTCCTGTTGTGCCATTATTTGAAACCTTAGACGATTTAGATGCAGCCGAAAAAGTGATGACTCAACTTTTCAATGTGGGTTGGTATCGTGGCGTTATCAATAATCGTCAAATGGTGATGATTGGCTATTCAGATTCGGCAAAAGATGCGGGAATGATGGCTGCCTCTTGGGCGCAATATCGTGCACAAGAAGCCTTTAGTGAATTTAACTGAAAAACTTGGCATTGAACTCACTTTATTCCACGGACGTGGTGGCACGATTGGTCGTGGCGGTGCGCCAGCACATGCGGCATTACTTTCTCAACCACCTCGTTCACTAAAAAAATGGTTTACGTGTAACAGAACAAGGTGAAATGATCCGCTTCAAACTGGGTTTACCAGCTGTAGCGATAGAAACCTTTGATCTCTACGCCAGTGCCATTTTAGAAGCCAATCTTTTACCACCACCAGAACCGAAACCAGAATGGCGCACTGATAATGGACGAGCTTTCCACTATTTCTTGCGACATTTATCGTGGCGTGGTTCGTGGTGATAAAGATTTCGTGCCTTATTTCCGCAGTGCGACGCCAGAACAGGAGCTCTCCAAATTGCCACTTGGCTCTCGCCCTGCAAAACGCAATCCAAATGGCGGCGTGGAAAGTTTACGCGCGATTCCTTGGATTTTTGCGTGGATGCAAAAATCGCTTAATGCTGCCAGCTTGGTTGGGCGCAGGTGCCTCTATCCGTCAGATTATTGAACAAGGCAAAGGCGATATTATTCATGAAATGTGCGAAAAACTGGCCGTTCTTTTCAACGCGAATCGGTATGTTGGAAATGGTCTTTAGTAAATCAGATGCTTGGCTTTCCCAACAATATGATCAACGATTAGTGAAAAAAGAGCTTTGGTATTTAGGCGAAAATTTACGTAAGCAACTTGAAGATGATATTCAAACTGTGCTTTCACTTTCTCACCAAAGTGAATTGATGTCTGATTTACCTTGGATTGCAGATTCAATCGCATTGCGTAATATCTACACGGATCCACTCAATCTACTGCAAGTGGAATTGCTTCACCGTTTCCGTGAAAATCCAGAGCAAGTCAATCCCGATGTGGAACAAGCATTGATGATTACCATCACAGGTATCGCAGCTGGGATGCGCAATACGGGCTAGAAAGATGAAAAAGTGCGGAAAAATTTTTCCGCACTTTTTTTATTCAAATCGATCACTTAATAAAAAAATTGTAAAACTGCATCCATTCTCAAATGAGGAATGCTCTCCCTTGTTCTAAAGGCTGAGGTTCAAAACTATCGAAATCAAAGTGCGGTTGTTTTTGCCAAAATTCTGTTCTTGGTAATTTGCTCGGAACCGTTCCTGGATAAAGCGTAATCGGTTGTTTATCAATAGAACGAATCCCTTTGAATCGCTTTTAATTTCTTTTCCTTGCTGATTCACAATCACTTGCTTTTGTGGTACGAACAGCCGCAATAGCGGTATATTCCGTATCGATTCCTTCAAATTCCACATGGCGACCACCCTCTTGCACAATTTGGCGCATTAAACTCACTAAATTAGGAATTTGATCACGAGTAATATGATCCGCCTTCGTCGCAACAAACATTAATCGATCAATTCGTGGAGAAAACAAACGATGAAGAAAAATTTCTGCTGCCATAATGGAAATTATTAAATAACTGATTTAAGCCCATTTGCATATCTAAAAAGGCTTGCTGACTGTGATTTAAAGGCGTTAAACAATCCGCCAAAATAACTTGACGATCAAAAGGTAGAAAAAAATAATTTTTCGTAAAAACCTTTCACAATTTTTATTGCGATAATAATCATAACGTTTTTGTCAGCACGGCAAAAATAGCTATTCGATTTAGCTGTTTTTTTCAAGGTTTGCCACTGTTCTTCCGAAAGATGAATTAATGGGAAAAATTGTAATGCGGGCGCCCCTCTAAATCACTTGGCAATACAAATCGCCCAGGCTGAATAAATTGCATGCCTTGCGACTTACATTGGTGTAAATAATCCGTATAACTTTTCGCTATCTTAGCTAAAACATCTTCATTTGCGACCGCACTTAAATCCAAATCCTGCAACATGGAAAGCCAATTCTGCGCCAATTCTTCTCGAATGCCAGTGGTAACCTTTGATTTGCTCTTGTGACCATTGTTGAAAAATCTAGATTTAATAACGGCAAATCGAGCAGCCATTCACCTGGATAATCAAAAAAATATCCAGATAAAGCGTGCCTCGTTCTTTCAAATGACGTAGCAAAGCCAGATTGACGTTGAAAACGAATTGCTAAACGCGTTTCACTCACGCCCACGAGTAGATTGAAACCATTGAGGCGGATTTTTGTGACAAATCATTTAAATTACTTTCATAATCAAAACGTGGCACACTGAGATCTTGTTGGGACACTCGTTTTCACCGCCAAGATTGCACCCATTTCTAGCCGCTTCAAACAAGGGCAAATGCTGTGATGAATTTTTGATTAATGGAGAGAAGTTGATTGATTAAACTTGTAATAAACGCCGTTTTTTTCCACTCCGACTTAACCCCTGTCACCGCTAAGCGCAAAGTGCGGTCAAAAACCACGATTAATGATTTGATTGATTTCGTTTTTGAACCCTATTAAACATTCAATATCCCTAGCCATTTTTTTACTAATATGCCTTACAATTTGGCACATAATTTATCACAATGCATTTGTTATGTTACGCAAAAATCTTACGTTTTTTTCTGTTTTCTATTTGGTATTGGCTTGAATTCTCAACTTCAAGCGGCTCCGCGCGTACCAGAACACCTAACAGAAAACGGATTAACTTATTGTACTAATGCCTCTGGATTTTCTTTTTAATCCTCAAACTGCAGATGCAGGCACCAGTATGAATGTCGTCACAGAGCAAATTTATAACAAACTTTTTTGAAATAAAAACCATAGCGCGAAATGTTACGCCTGTACTTGCGCAATCCTATTCAATTTCACCAGATAACAAAGAAATTTTAATTAATTTACGCCGTGGGTGAAATTTCATCATACGCCTTGGTTTACCCCGACTCGTGATTTTAATGCGGAAGATGTGGTATTTTCAATTAATCGTGTATTGGGCCATGATACTTACTTTGCCAACCTTAGCAGAAAACAGTAATTACCTATAAAAAAATCCACAATATAAAGTGTTTCACGAACAAGCAAGAAAAAGGTTCGCTTTCCCTTATTTTGATAGCATTAAAGCTTAATGAAAAAAATTAAATCAGTGACCGCACTTTCACCTTATCAAGTGAAAAATTGAATTGTTTGAGCCTGACTCATCGATCTTTGTCACATCTTGCCAGCCAATATGCAATTATTTTTTCACAAGAATATGCCTATCAATCAGTGCTGACGATAATCTCACTCAATTAGATACTCACCCCTGTGGGCACTGGGCCTTATCAAGTAAAAGGATTATGTGTATAACCAATATGTTCGCTTAGTGCGTAATGAAAACTATTGGAAAAAAAGAAGCAAAAATTGAAAAATATTATCGTGGATTTATCTACTGATCGAAACGGGCGACTCGTCAAATTTTTTTCAATAATGAATGTCAAATAGCCTCTTATCCTGAAGTGAGCCAAATTGGCTTTATTAAAAGAGCGATGATAAGCACTACTATATGCAATCCACTGACGGAATGAATTTGGCATATCTTGCTTTCAATTTTGAAAAACCATTGATGCAGGATCGTACTATTCGAGAAGCTATCTCACAAAGTTTGAACCGCGCACGTATTATTCACAACATCTATCACAATACTGCAACAGTGGCGAATAATATTATTCCTGAAGTATCTTGGGCTTCAAAGCGTAAACACGCCAGAATTTGACTTTGATTACAGTCCCAAAAAGTCGCGAAGAAAGAAAAATTAGAAAAATAAAACATCTTTCGCTCAATTTATGGGTGATTAATGAAGAACAAATGTATAACCCAGCCCCTTTTAAAATGGCGGAAATGATTAAATCCGATTTAGATCAAGTCGGTGTGAAAGTAAAAGTGCGGACAGTGACACGCACATTTTTGAGTGAGCAACTTCGCAATAAATCAGAAAATTATGATTTAATTTTAGCTGGATGGTTAGCAGGAAATCTTGATCCTGATGGATTTTATGCGCCCTATTTTTGAGCTGTAATACGCAAAAATGAAATCACAAATTTATCTAACTGGTGTAATGAAGAATTTAATAATTTAATGGATCGCGCGATTGCCACATCTAATTTATCTGAACGGGCACGTGCTTATAATGATGCTCAAGAACTGATTCTACATGAATTGCCAATTATCCCTATCGCGAATGTAAAACGCATTTTGGTAGCAAACAACCGAGTAAAAGGCGTGGAAATGACACCTTTTGGTAGTCTTAACTTTTCGGACTTACGCTTACACAAGGAGAAACCCTAATGTTGTGGTCTGTTATTCGCCATACCCTTTGGGTAACGTTTACTCTTGCTTGTGTTATCTTTTGCTAAGTTTCGTGATTTTTATTGCGAGATCCGCTTAATGCAGATCTTGTCACGCACAATATTTACACCAGTTATTTTAATTATTTAACCACCTTATTACATGGCGATTTTTGGGCATTACTTATAACGGTGGGAAAATCGCTGATAGATTTGATTCTAACTGTACTTCCACCCACATTAGAGCTTTTGTTTTACCGCACTTTTTATTGGCATTTTCATTCTCGGCGTGCCGCTTGGCATTATAAGTGCGGTAAATTCTCAGCATATTTTTGCAAAGAGCTTAAAAAGTTTATCTTATCTTGGTTTGTCGATCCCGATATTTTGGCTTGCGCCGATTTTGCTTTATGTCGCAGCGGTAAATCATTGGGAAATTGCGTCTATTGGGCAATACAATTTACTCTATGAAATAAAACCGATTACCGGTTTCCCAGTCATTGATGTTTGGTTTATAGATGTGCCTTATCGCACCAAAATTGTACAAAATGTTTTGCAACATTTAGCCTTACCAACACTGGTGCTTTTGCATTTTTGCCAACAATGGAAATTATCCGAATTATTCAACAACGAGCAGAATATGTTTTTTGAACCAAAATTTTGCCAAAGTTGCCACAACACGGGGTTGGTCAAAATGGAAAATTCTCCATCAATATGTATTCCGTAATACGTTTCCTCTGCTTGTTCCACAAGTACCTCGCGTGTTTACCCTAGTATTAACTCAATGTATGTTGGTAGAAACGGCTTTAGGTTGGCCTGGAATTGGTCGCTGGCTGATCGATGCCGTAACGCAACAAGATTACAATAGTATTTCAGCGGGTGTAGTTGTCATTGGCGTTTGCATTATTTTTGATCGACACCTTTAATTAAAGCGCTTACTTTAGTGCTCGATCCATTTAAAAAAAGAAAGGTTGGTATGCAAGATAAAGAACCTGAAGAATTTCGAGAAAATACCTCAATATTCCAAATATGGCTACTATTTCGCAAAAAAATACCGTTGCGTTGTTCAGCTTTTTATTTATTAACGTTGTTAATTCTAACCGCACTTTTCAGCGGCTGGATCGCACCTTATGCTCATAATATGCAGTTTGTCGGGCAAGAATTAATGCCACCATCTTGGGTCGAAAAAGGGCAAATTGCCTTTTTCTTTGGTACTGATGATTTAGGCCGCGATGTACTGAGCCGACTAATTATGGGCACAAGTTACACTATTGGATCATCATTGCTAGTCGTACTTGCCGTTGCCTTAATTGGTGGAACACTTGGCATTGTTGCGGGTATGTTGAAAAGGGCTTAAAAAGCGCGTTTTTATCGGTCATATTTTCGATGCCTTTTTATCTCTCCCTATTTTTGCTCATTGCTATCGTAATTTCCACACTGATGGAAACCTGAGTTTATTGAAATGCAATGTTCGCAACACTTTTAGCGATATTGCCGTATTTTCATCCATGCAATTTATCGCGCAATTCAACAAGAATTGAAAAAAGATTACGTACTCATGTTAAAACTTGAGGGCATTTCTAACAGGGAATTATTAAAAAGTACGATTTTGCCAAATATCACCGTAATCTATGTTCAAGAAATTGCACGAGCATTTGTTGTCGCTATATTGGATATTAGCGCCTTGAGTTTTTATTTCTCTTGGCGCACAACGACCAACCCCAGAATGGGGCGCAATGATTCGAGATTCTTTAGAACTACTCTATCTTGCACCTTGGACAGTATTACTTCCCGGCTTTTGCAATTATTTTTACCATTTTATTAAGCATTATTTTTTTAGCAATGGCTTAACTAAAGCTATCAACCAATATTACGAATAATTTATGGCACTACTAGACATCCGTAACCTAAATATCGAAATACAAACCTCAAACGGCCTCGTTAAGATTGTGGACGGCGTAAATTTATCGATTAATGAAGGGGAAATTTGTGGGCTTGTTGGCGAATCAGGTTCTGGTAAAAGTTTAATCGCTAAAGTAATTTGTAATGCCATCAAAGAAAACTGGATTATTACCGCAGATCGCTTTTCGCTTTTCATGATGTAGAGTTACTGAAAACTCAGTCCCCAATAAACGCCGGAAAGTTAGTGGGTAAAGAAATATCCATGATTTTCCAAGATCCCCTTTCTTGTCTTGATCCAAGTCGGAAAATTGGTAAACAATTAATCCAAAAATATCCCGAATTGGACCTTTTAAAGGAAAAATGGTGGCAATGGTTTGGTTGGAAAAAAACGCCGTGCCGTTGAATTATTGCATCGTGTAGGGATAAAAGAACACAAAGACATTATGACAAGCTATCCTAATGAATTAACGGAAGGTGAAGGACAAAAAGTCATGATTGCTATTGCAGTAGCAAATCAGCCCCGCTTGCTCATTGCCGATGAACCGACTAATGCATTAGAAGCGACAACAGCATTACAGGTATTTCGATTACTTTCTAGCATGAACCAAAAACCAAGGCACAACCGTTTTATTGGCTAGCAATGACATCAGAAGTATTAGTGAATGGTGCGATCAGATTTCTGTACTCTATTGCGGGCAAAATACGGAATCAGGCCCAACACAAATGTTGCTTGAAAGTCCCTCATCATCCTTACACACAAGCGTTAATTAATGCCGTGCCTGATTTTACTCAGCCCTTTAGGGATTTAAAAGCAAACTAAGCACCTTAGAAGGTACCGTGCCAATTTTAGAACAAATGCCTATTGGTTGCCGTCTTGGTCCTCGTTGTCCTTTTTGCACAGAAAAAAATGTATTGAGAAAACCAACTCGATTCAAAAATAAAACAACATGAATTTTTCTTGCCATTATCCAATTAATTTACGCGAGAAAAACATTCAAAGAAAAAAAGCAACGAGCGCACCATTAACTCTTGCAAGCAAAGGAAATGAATAATGCCGTTATTACAAGTAGAAGATTTGACTAAAACCTTCAAAGGCCGCAAGCGTTTATTTGGTACGAGTGACTTTTAATGCGGTAGAAAATGTAAGTTTTTTCTCTTGAGCGCCAACAAACCTTAGCAATTATCGGCAAAAATGGTTCTGGGGAAATCAACATTAGTAAAAATGATCGCGGGCATTACACAGCCCACTTCTGGCAGAATTTTATTTAACGATCATGAATTGCAATTCGAGGATTTTCCAATACCGTGCACAACATATTCGAATGGTGTTCCAAGATGCGAATTCAGCGTTTAATCCTCGCTTAAATATCGGTGAGGCATTAGATGCGCTGCTACGTTTAGCAACAGATTGGGATGAAGAACGTCGCAATCAAAAAAATCTTTGAAACACTGCTACTTGTAGGGCTTTTACCCTGATTACACAAATCTAAAAATTAAAAAAATCTTTCGATCAGCCAAAAAAACAGCGTATTGCTTTGGCACGCGCGCTGATTTTAGAACCTGAAATAATTATTATAGATGATGCACTAGGTAATCTAGATGCTCTCGGTGCGCATTCAACTACTAAATTTAACTCTTGATTTGCAGCAACGTTTAGGTATCTCTTACATTTATGTAGGGCAAGACCTCGGCCTGATTAAACATATTGCAGACACAGTCATCGTGATGGATAAAGGGAAAATGATCAAGAGCGGTACGCCTAAAACGCTATTTACCGATCCACAAACAGATGTAACAGGCCGTTTAGTAGAAAGTTATTTTGGAAAAATTTTGGATGAAAGTGCATGGGTAAAGGGAAACTCATACTAACTAAGGAAAGAAAAATGAACACTCGTCCCTTTTATTTCGGACTTATATTTATCGCAATTATCGCTGTACTTGCTAGCTACTTAGGGAGTACTGACTTTTTCTCATCACTATCATATCAGTGCCTTAATTATTGCCATCTTGCTGGGAATGGCAATCGGCAATACCATTTTACCCTCAATTTTCTGCACAAGTGGAAAAAAAGGCGTATTATTTACGAAAAGGTCCTCTTCTTCGCACCGGCATTGTGCTGTATGGTTTTCGACTCACTTTTGGCGATATCGCCGATGTTGGATTAAATGCTGTCGTCACTGATGCAATCATGCTAATTTCAACCTTTTTTTCTTACCGCACTTTTGGGCATTCGTTATCTAAAAATGGATAAACAATTGGTTTATCTCACTGGGAGCTGGGATGTAGTATTTGCGGTGCAGCAGCTGTCATGGCGGCAGAGCCTGTTACCAAAGCAGAATCTCATAAAAGTTTCAGTGGCGATTGCCGTAGTGGTCATTTTCAGGGACGCTTTCTATTTTTACTTATCCATTTTTCTACACTTGGTCACAACATTTAATTAACGCTCATCAATTCGGTATTTATGTTGGTTCTAGCGTGCATGAAGTGGCTCAAGTTTATGCGATTGGGGAAATATTGATCCTATCGTGGCGAATACCGCCGTCATTACCAAAATGATCCGAGTGATGATGCTCGCACCATTTTTATTAATGCTTTCTTGGTTATTAACACGTAGTGATGCAGGTATCAGAAAATACGTCACACAAAAATTACAATTCCTTGGTTTGCTGTACTTTTTTTATTGGTGTTGCCATTTTTAATTCTTTTGATTTATTACCAAAAGAACTCGTGAAATTATTAGTTGAAATCGATTCTTTCTTATTAATTTCAGCGATGGCTGCGCTTGGCTTAACTACGCAAGCAAGCGCAATCAAGAAAGCAGGATTAAAACCTCTGATTTTAGGGATACTGATTTATTTATGGCTAGTGGTTGGTGGATTTTTTTATTGAACTATGGAATATCAAAATTAATATAAAATTCACTTAAGATTGACCGCACTTTTTAAAGTGCGGTCTTTTTTTATGAAGAATATTTTTCAGATATGGTGATTTAAAATATGAAATGACGCTTTATTTCAAAATGCGATTTAATAAACCATCCTCTAAAAAAATAAAGGACCAATTGGGCGTTTAGGAATATCAAACTTTTGTGGATAAATCACATCCACCAAATACAATCCATCAGGGTTTTGCTGTTGGTGCGGCAAGCTGACGATTTTTTTCTGCTCAAGTAGCCATTGCATCCATTCAATCGGCTGATTTCCAGCACCGACCTCAATCAAACTTCCCACAATATTGCGCACCATATGATGCACAAAAGCATTTGCTTGAATATCAACAATAATATATTTTTCCAATACGAGACACATTCAAATGATGCACATTACGCCAAGGCGTATGAGACTGAGCATTGCGCAGCACGGAAAGAGGAAAAAAATCATGCTCACCCTAATAAACATTGCCCTGCCTGATGCATTTTTTTCGGCATCTAAATCTAAATGACAATGAGTCATTCCTCCCGCTAAAATCGCAGAGCGTAATTTATTACAATAAAGAATATAACGGTAACGGCGTGCTGTTGCGGAAAATCTAGCATGAAATTCATCATCAACTTGTTTTTGCCCAAGCCACCGCAATGTCATCAGGTAAATGAGCATTCGTGCCAAAAAGCCCAAGCCTTCTCTGGGACGAACCGCATTGGTTTCAAAATGAACAACCTGCCCTGTTCCACTCACACCAGAATCCGTTCTGCCAGCACAAAATATTTCAATTTTTTTCATTCGCAATACAAGAAAGCGCCTTTTCTAATTCTTCTTGTACACTACGGACTTTTTCTTGTCTCTGCCAACCATAATAATTTTGCCCGTTATACTCAATGCCTAATGCGATTTTTCATTTTTTTACCCTTTTGGCTTAATAAAGTGCGGTTATGGTAGCTCAAGTTTATTTGGAGCGCAAATTCACAAAAATCGCTCCAGAAATTTAATTAACAAATAAGTGATAGCTTCCAAAAAAATTACAGCAATAAATGTGAAATTTTTGTGATAAAAGATCTCATTCTGATAATCTATCATTAGAGTTTACACTCCAAATTCCTATAATTAATCAACATATTATGAAAAAAACTAAAAAGGAAAATTATGAAAACATTGAGTGAATTTATCGTTGAACGCCAAGCAGAATACCCAAATGCAAAAGGGGAATTGAGTGGTATTTTGTCGTCAATTCGTCTTTTAGCGAAAATTATTCACCGAGATATTAATAAAGCGGGATTAACAAATATTCTCGGTCAATCAGGTGTTGAAAACGTACAAGGCGAAAGTCAGATGAAACTTGATTTATTCGCCCATAACACGATGAAAGCAGCATTAATGGCGCGTGAAGAAGTGGCTGGTTTTGCATCTGAAGAAGAAGAAAGTTTTATCGCGTTTGATACAGAACGTGGACGCAATGCAAAAATACATTATTTTTAACGGATCCCTTGATGGTTCTTCAAATATTGATGTAAACGTATCCGTCGGTACGATTTTCTCCATTTACCGTCGCGTATCTCCAATTGGCACACCAGTCACCTTAGAAGATTTCTTACAACCAGGGAATAAACAAGTTGCCGCAGGTTATATTGTTTACGGTTCATCAACTATGTTGGTATATACCACTGGTAATGGGGTTAATGGTTTTACTTATGATCCATCAATCGGTACATTCTGTCTATCACACGAAAAATATGCAAATGCCAAAAACTGGCCGCATTTATTCCATCAAATGAAGGGCAATACCTCAAATTCCCTACAAGGTGTGAAAAAAATATATTAAATATTGCCAAGAAGAAGATAAAGCGACTAATCGTCCCTTACGCCTCTCGCTATATTGGTTCACTTGTAGCAGACTTCCACCGCAACTTATTAAAAGGCGGCATTTATATTTACCCAAGTGCAACCAACTATCCAAATGGAAAACTCCGTTTATTATATGAAGGCAATCCAATTGCATTTTTAGCGGAGCAAGCTGGTGGTGTCGCAACAGATGGTTATCGTCGAATTTTAGATATCGAACCAACCGCACTTCATGAGCGTGTTCCACTATTTGTTGGTTCAGAAGATATGGTGAAAAAAAGCGCAAGAAATGATGGAAGAATTTAAAGAATAATAAAAAAATCCCTCGACTAAAGAGGAGATTTTTATCAATAAACTGATCAAAAAAACCGAACTTAATGTTCGGTTTTCTTTTTCATTACATGATACGGCGCGATTGAGTGTAAGTTCTAGCCCAGTATTCTTCATCAAGGGAGCTGATCGTCACACCTTGCCCTGTACTTGCGTGCATAAATTGGTTGTTACCAATATAAACACCGACATGGTTATTTTTACGGAAGAAAAACTAAATCGCCTTTTTCAACTCAGATTTACTAATTTGTTTACCCAAATAACGTTGTTCAGCTGTAGAACGAGGCAACTCAATGCCAAATGCTTCAGAAAAAGTTGTTTGCATAAATGCAGAACAATCAATACCACGTTTGGTTGTACCGCCCATACGATAAGCGGTTCCCACCCATTCATTATACACACCAGCTAAAGCCTTATCTCCCCATCAATGCAGATGAACGGTTTGTTCTCACTTTGTGGAAAATCCCTGAACGATTACCTTTTTCTAAATTACTAATCAAACCCGTTAATTGAGCATCATCACTTTCTGAAATAACCTGATGATTTGCCGTTCGTGGGCCATTAGAACAAGCGGTTGCGAGTGTTGCTAAACCGATAATAACTAAAAATTCTTTTTCAACATAATTTAAAAATAATTAAAAGATATAAAATAAAAACTCTGCCCGAGACTATCAAAATTTGAATGAAAGATTGCCAGTAAAAATCCAATTTCTAATGGGATTTTTTTGTGATCTTTTGCACAATTTTCGGTTTTAATTTGTACCACCAACAGTAATTTCATCAATTTTTTTAGTGCGGGCTGTCCAACACCGACTGGCACGCTTTGACCCCTCTTTACCACAAACCCCGATACCTAAATCAAGTTCTGATTTATCTGCAACCATAGAAATCTTTTTGCATCACTTCAATACCACTACCAATTAAAGTTGCGCCCTTCACAGGTTTCGTGATTTTTCCTTTTTCAATTAAATAAGCTTCTGAAGTGGAAAATACAAATTTACCAGACGTAATATCCACTTGACCGCCACCAAAGTGCGGTGCATAAATTCCCTGTTCTACAGAAGCAATCAAATCATCAAACTGACTTTGTCCAGCAAGCATATAGGTGTTAGTCATTCTAGGCATTGGTAAGTGGGCATAAGACTCTCGACGGCCATTCCCTGTTGGTGCGACGCCCATCAAACGAGCATTCATTTTATCTTGCATATAACCTTGCAAGATCCCATCTTTGATGAGTACATTGCATTGGCTTGGCACACCTTCATCATCAATAGTTAATGAACCTCGACGATTTTCAATCGTGCCATCATCCACGATCGTACATAACGGTGAAGTCACTTGTTCACCAATCTTGCCTGTGAAAAGTGAACTTTCTTTACGATTAAAATCCCCTTCTAAACCGTGCCCTACCGCCTCGTGTAACAACACGCCTGGGCCAACCAGCACCTAACACAACTGGCATTAATCCTGCTGGTGCTGCAACTGCACTAAGGTTTACTAAAGCTTGACGAACCGCTTCTTTAGCAAATCGTACTGCTCTAATATCGCCATCAATCACTTCAAAGAACCAATCTAAACCGAAACGCCCACCAGAACCACAACTGCCTCGTTCACGTTTGCTATTTTCCTCTACTAACACAGAAATAGATAAGCGAACTAAAGGACGAATATCTGCGGCTAGCGTACCATCCGTCGCCATGACTAATACTTCTTCATAAACGGAACTAAGACTTGCTGATACGCGGGTTACGCGATGGTCTTCCGCGCGTGCTGTACGATCAACTAAATGTAATAGCTCAATTTTTTCTCTTTAGTCAAACTTTCCAAAGGATTAATCGCTGCATAACGAGCAATAGGATTTACAACATTAAAAGCGGATGGCGAAATCAAATTCCCCTGTTTGACTTGCGCAATCCCTTTACCGCCTCCGCACATTGCTGCAAAGAAGCAAGATTAATTTGATCGGCATAAGCAAAGCCTGTTTTCTCACCAGAAACTGCCCGCACGCCAACACCACGATCAATATGAAAACCGCCTTCTTTTTATAATGCCATCTTCCAATACCCAACTTTCATCTTGGCTAAGTTGAAAATACAAATCAGCATAATCAATATTGCGATGCGACATCATATCGAAAAATATTGAGCAATGCTTTAGTTGAAAGATTACTTGGTGTCAGTAATGTATTTGAAACTTGGTTTAACATATTTTTTTCCAGTCTAAAAAGTAAATATCTTGTAAGAACTTGTGTCCGTTTTGGTGCAACAGCACAGATTAAAATTGGATGAATAAAGTGCGGTTAATTTTGAGGTTATTTTTTTCCAAATGCGCTAATCCAAATTGATACAGAGCATTCTTCTTATAACCATATAACTCAGCAACAATAGCAGCCGCTTTTTTAGCGGTAATTCTTCTGCAATTAATTCAAGCGCCTTTCACCGCTTGTGGAGAGATTTCATCGTTATTGTCAGACTTTGGTTTTGCCTTCCACAATCAAAACCATCTCGCCTTTTTGTACGATTAGGATCTTCTAAAAGCCATTCTCGTAAATTTTTAATCGTATTACCCGTAATCGTTTCCCAAGTTTTAGTAATTTCACGGGCTAACACAATATATCGTTCTTCCCCAACACCGATTGCATATCTTCTAGCGTATCTAAAATACGGTGAGTGGATTCATAAAAAAATTAAAGTGCGGTCTTCTTCTGCGATATTTTTCTAATTTATCTTTGCGGGCTTTACTTTTTCGCAGGTAAAAAACCTTCAAAACAAAATCTATCAGAAGCAATCCCCGATGCGCAAAGTGCGGTAATTGCCGCACAGGCTCCCGGCAAAGGAACAACACGAATGCCAGCTTCACGGCATTGGCGTACTAAATGAAAACCAGGATCACTAATTAATGGCGTCCCCGCATCAGAAATTCAAAGCAATATTGCTACCTTGCTTGAGTTTTTTCCACCAAAATATGGGCTTTTTCTTGTTCATTGTGATCATGCAAAGCAAAAAAGGGCTTTTTGATACCATAATGGCTTAATAAAAGGCCACTATGACGGGTATCTTCTGCTGCAATTAAATCCACTTGCGCAAAAGTATCTAAAGCACGCTGGGTAATATCCTGTAAATTGCCAATCGGTGTGGCAACAATATATAAAAATTCCGGTTAAATCAGTCATTTTTGTTTGCTTTTTAAGTTATGAGATAAGTAAGATCTGCCACAACTATTGTCTGTTCATGATGGAGCAAGAATGTCTATTCTATTACAAGGCGGACGTTTTAAAAACGTTTAATGCCAATTTTATTGTCAATGGCCTTAGCTGGCTGTTCAAATCTACTTGGCAGCAGTTTTACGCAAACTTTACAACAAGATGCGAATGCAAGTTCTGAATTTTATATGAATAAATTAGGACAAGCACAAGAACTTGAAGATCAACAAACCTATAAATTGCTCGCGGCTCGCGTGTTAATCAGTGAAAATAAAGTTGAACAATCAGAAGCTTTATTAAGTGAGTTAGGTGAATTAAATGATGCACAAAAATTAGATCGTGCATTAATTGAAGCGAGAATTTCTGCTGCAAAAAAATGCCAATGAAGTCGCGCAAAATCAATTACGTGCATTGGATTTAAATAAATTAAGCCCGTCACAAAAATCTCGTTATTACGAAACCTTAGCTATTGTTGCTGAAAACCGTAAAAGATATCATTGAGGCCGTAAAAGCGCGGGTAAAAATTGATGAGAATTTAACAGATGTACAACGTCGTCAAGATAACGTTGATAAAACTTGGGCATTATTACGTTCAGCAAATACTGGTGTAATCAATAATGCTTCAGATGAAGGCAACGCGGCTTTAGGCGGTTGGTTAAACCTTAATCAAAACCTACAATGATTATATTCGTCAACCAGTTCAATTAAGCCAAGCATTGCAAAAGTTGGAAAAAAATGCTTATCCAAATCATGCAGCCACAACGTTGTTCCCAAAAAGAATTGCTTACATTGCTTAATTTCCAACAAACGAATGTGTCACAAATTGGTTTACTATTGCCATTAAGTGGTGACGGACAAATTCTTGGTACAACCATTCAATCGGGTTTTCAACGACGCGAAAGGTAACTCAACTATTCCAGTGCAAGTATTTGATACCTCAATGAATTCTGTACAAGATATCATTGCGCAAGCAAAACAAGCGGGGATTAAAACCTTAGTGGGTCCATTACTAAAAACAAAAATCTTGATGTGATTTTTAGCGGATCCAGCACAAATTCAAGGTATGGATGTGCTTGCATTAAATGCAACACCAAATTCTCGTGCAATTGGTCAACTTTGCTATTATGGACTTTCACCCAGAAGATGAAGCAGAGTCAGCAGCCAATAAAATGTGGAATGATGGAATTCGTAGTCCACTCGTCGCCATGCCGCAAAAATGATTTAGGGCAACGCGTAGGTAATGCCTTTAATGTACGTTGGCAACAATTAGCGGGTACAGATGCGAATATTCGTTACTATAATTTACCAGCGGATGTCACTTATTTTCTTCAAGAAAATGGTTCAAATTCAACCGCACTTTACGTGGTCGCCAATCCAGATGAATTGGTTGAAATGAAAGGCTATTTAACGAATAGCGCACCAAATTTACGTATTTATGCAAGCTCACGCTCAAGCTCCAATGCAGCAAGCAGCAACCCTGAGTTTGTCGCTCAAATGAATGGTGTTCAATTTAGTGATATTCCATTTTTTAAAGAAACCAATTCACCACAATATCAAAAACTCGCCAAAAACAACTGGCGGTGAATATCAATTAATGCGTTTATACGCAATGGGTGCGGATGCTTGGTTACTCATCAATCAATTTAATGAATTGCGCCAAGTACCAGGATATCGCTTAAGTGGTTTAACTGGTATTTTAAGTGCGGGTACAAATTGTAATGTTGAACGCGATATGACTTGGTATCAATATCAAGATGGTGCAGTTGTACCGGTCGCAAACCAATGTTTTCTTTTAAAACGTCAACAAGGGCGAGCTTTGAGCATCAAGCTCGCCTTTTTTAGAATCAAAAGGCTTAAAAATTTATTGCGGCTAATCAAAATTTCAAATGTGGTGAACTTGATCTTATTATGAATGACAAAGGAACCATCGTTTTTTGTTGAAGTTCGCCAGCGTTCTAATCATGCCTTTGGCTCGGCAATAGAAAGCGTAGATTGGCAAAAACAACAAAAATGGTTGGATGCTGCAAATTTATGGCTAATGAAACAAAACATGAGTTTAGAAGACGCCGATTGTCGTTTTGATTTAATCGCCTTTGGCAAAACGCCCCAAGATATTCAATGGATTCCTAATTTTTCTCGATTAATGGCTTTTTTATGATGTTACAAAAAGTAAAAAGATATTTATAGCGAAAGTATTCAAATTCAAAATTGCTGCGTCTAGTATGCTTTCGGAAAATATTGCTAACGCCACCCAAATGGTGATGCAATGTTTGCTAGGGCGGCAATAAAGTGATCGCTTGTGGCGTCTCGCGTTCTTATGCCAATGCACAGTTTCTCGTATCTAACTTACTTAATCGATACGATTTAGCAAGACCAAGTTTTCCTCTGTTCTATTAAGTTTAGAAAGTGCGGTGGGTTCTTCTCTTGTTTTTTTGAACACTCGCCTGAAGAATTGTATTGTCACCAATTTAATGCCGTTGCCAAACCAGGGTGACTTACTTATCGCTTTTTGCGCCTTTTGGGAACAGAGAAAATCGTGCTAAACACTATTTCTCATGCAGTAAATAAAGAAGTTAATGTCATTGCACTCACTGGCTCTAATAACGATGCAATTCAAGGAATTTTAGCAGATAGTGATTTAGAAATATCGATTCCAGCAACCAAAGAAAGTCGAGTCCTAGAAAACCATCTTTTTGTTATCAATGCCCTTTGTGAATTAGTTGACCACACCTTGTTCCCAAGTGCTTGACAGTAAAATAAATCAATCTCAAACTAGCAGTAATTTAATCTCAAAAGGAGTTAATTATGACATTATCCCCGTTAAAAACTGGCTATCGTGCTTAGCACAACATTCTTTTTACAAGGCTGTATCGTTGCTGCTCTTGGTGGTGAGCAGCCGCGGCTAAAGTAGGTACTGATCCTCGAACAGCTGGCACACAAGTTGATGACGAAAACACTAGAATTCAAAGTAGAAAATGCTGTTGAAAAAGATGCTCAAATCAAAACTGAAGGTCGTAAATGCAGTATCTTACAATGGTCGAGTGCTTTTAATCGGTCAAGTTCCTAATAGTGGTGTAAAAGACACTGCCGCAGATCTTGCAAAAGGCGTTGAAGGTGTCAATGACATTTATAACGAACTGACTGTTGGCCCGAAAAATCTCTTTTGCACAAATCAGCAAAGACAGTTGGATTACTACGCAAGTCAAATCAAAAAAATGTTAGTCGATGGTCGAGTTAAAGCAACCGATGTTAAAGTTATTAGCGAAAATGGAGAAGTTTTTCCTACTCGGTACCCGTGACTCACGCCCAAGCTGATGCGGCCGCAGACATTGCGAGTAAAAATCAGTGGCGTGAAAAAAAGTAATTAAAGTTTTCAAATATCTCAACTAATCTTTCAAAGTGCGGTAAAAAAATTCAACGAATTTCAACCGCACTTTTTCTCATTTTTACAAGTAAAAATTTGATTTTTTTGCTCTTTCGAAAAAAACCATTTATTTTTTAAATAAGTTACCTATTGTCAATAATTTCAAGCAAAAAAATTTATTGCTTGATCTCAAGCAAAAAAAACACATTACCTTGTGCGTAATTTTATTACAAACACTATATCTTGTGTTTAACATCGCATAATAACAAGGGTCGTACAATGAATAAAAGCTTAATGGTAACCAAGCGTGATGGCACGCAGGAACAAATCAATCTTGATAAAATCCACCGTGTTATTACATGGGCAGCAGAAGGTCTAGACAATGTGTCTGTTTCCCTAGTTGAGCTTCGCTCACACATTCAATTTTATGAAGGCATTCGTACTTCAGACATTCACGAAAACCATTATTAAAAGCAGCCGCAGATTTAATCAGCAAAGATACGCCAGATTATCAATTTTTAGCTGCTCGCTTAGCGATTTTCCATTTACGTAAAAAAGCCTACGGTCATTTTGATCCCCCTCGTTTATACGATCACGTCAAAAAATTAGTGCGCATGGGTAAATATGATCATGCCTTATTAGATGATTACACCCGTGAAGAATGGGACACAATGGACGGATTCATCGACCATTGGCGTGATATGACGTTCTCTTATGCTGCCGTAAAACAATTAGAAGGTAAGTATTTAGTTCAAAACCGTGTGACAGGGAGAAATCTACGAATCAGCACAATTCCTCTATTTACTGGTTGCCGCGAGTTTATTCTCTAAATATCCAAAAAGAAACGCGTTTGGATTATGTAAAACGTTTCTACGATGCAACATCTACCTTCAAAATTTCCTTACCAACGCCAATTATGGCAGGTGTGCGCACACCTACTCGTCAGTTCAGCTCTTGCGTATTAATTGAATGTGATGACAGCTTAGATTCAATCAATGCAACGGCATCAGCTATTGTGAAATATGTTTCACAACGTGCGGGAATTGGTATCAATGCTGGTGCAATTCGTGCATTAGGTAGTGAGATTCGTGGCGGTGAAGCATTCCATACGGGTTGTATTCCATTCTATAAATATTTCCAAACTGCGGTGAAATCTTGCTCACAAGGTGGTGTTCGTGGCGGTGCTGCGACACTTTATTACCCTATTTGGCACTTAGAAGCAGAAAAGCTTACTTGTGTTAAAAAAATAACCGTGGTGTAGAAGACAACCGCGTTCGTCATATGGATTATGGCGTCCAATTAAATAAATTAATGTATCAACGTCTAATTAAAGGTGGCGAGATTACTTTATTTCAGTCCATCAGATGTACCTGGACTTTATGAAGCATTCTTTGCGGATCAAGACAAATTTGAAGAACTGTACGTAAAAATACGAACAAGATCCAACTATCCGCAAACGCACCGTCAAAGCCGTTGAGATTTTTCTCTTTATTAATGCAAGAACGTGCATCAACAGGCCGTATCTACATTCAAAACGTAGACCACTGTAATACTCACTCTCCGTTTGATCCACAAGTTGCACCAGTTCGCCAATCTAACTTATGTTTAGAAATCGCGTTACCTACGAAGCCTCTTGAGCACATTAATGATGAAAATGGAGAAATCGCACTTTGTACCCTTTCCGCATTTAACTTAGGTAAAGATTGAAAACTTAGATGAATTAGAAGAACTTGCTGATCTTGCGGTGCGTTCACTTGATGCATTATTAGATTATCAAGATTACCCTGTTGTGGCGGCAAAACGTAGTTCACTTGCTCGTCGTGCATTAGGTATCGGTGTCATTAACTATGCTTATTACCTTGCAAAAAATGGTGTTCGTTATTCTGATGGTTCAGCTAACGATTTAACTCACCGCACTTTTGAAGCCATTCAATACTATTTATTGAAAGCCTCTATGAACTTAGCAAAAGAGCAAGGTGCTTGCGAATACTTCAATGAAACCACTTATGCAAAAGGCATTTTTACCTATTGATACCTATAAGAAAGATTTAGATGCCTTAACACAAGAGCCATTACATTATGATTGGGAAAGTTTGCGTAAAGATATTCAAGAATTTGGTTTACGTAACTCAACATTAACCGCCTTAATGCCATCGGAAACCTCATCGCAAATTTCAAATGCGACTAATGGTATTGAGCCACCCGCGTGGTCATGTAAGTATTAAAGCGTCAAAAGATGGTATCCTAAAAACAAGTTGTACCTGAATACGAAAACTTAAGCGACAACTACGAATTACTTTGGGATATTCCAAGCAATGATGGCTACTTACACCTAGTCGGTATTATGCAAAAATTCGTAGACCAAGCAATCTCCGCCAACACCAACTACGATCCAAAACGTTTTGAAGACGGTAAAGTGCCAATGAAAGTGTTGTTAAAAGATCTTTTAACCGCTTACAAAATACGGCTTAAAAACCCTCTACTATCAAAAACACCCGTGATGGCGCTGAAGATGCTCAAGAAGATCTTGATGACGGCTGTGCAGGTGGGGCTTGTAAAATCTAACTATTTACTTTCAAATTATTAGCGGGCTTTAACCCGCTACTTGTAACCTATTAATTACTATCGGCAAAATTAAGGTTGCCAAAACGGGGAACAATATATGGCATACACTACTTTCTCACAAACTAAAAACGACCAATTAAAAGAACCAATGTTCTTTGGTCAAAACGTTAACGTTGCGCGTTACGATCAACAAAAATATGAGACGTTTGAAAAGCTCATTGAAAAACAACTTTCTTTCTTCTGGCGTCCGGAAGAAGTGGATGTGTCGCAAGACCGTATCGACTATGCCGCGTTACCTGAACATGAAAAACACATTTTCATCAGTAACTTAAAAATATCAAACCTTGTTAGATTCCATTCAAGGCCGTAGTCCAAACGTGGCATTATTGCCTTTAGTGTCTATTCCTGAATTAGAAACTTGGATCGAGACTTGGACATTCTCTGAAACCATCCACTCTCGTTCTTACACACACATTATTCGTAATATTGTGAACGATCCATCTATTGTGTTCGATGATATCGTGACTAACGAAGAAATCATTAAACGTGCACGTGATATTTCTTCTTACTACGATGATTTAATCCGTGACAGCCAACTTTATAGCCTATATGGCGAAGGCACTTACACTGTAGATGGTAAAGAATGTGTCGTCACATTACGTAATTTGAAAAAACAACTTTACCTTTGCTTGATGAGTGTGAACGCACTTGAAGCGATTCGTTTCTATGTATCCTTTGCTTGCTCGTTTGCTTTTGCAGAACGTCAATTAATGGAAGGTAATGCGAAAATTATTAAATTTATCGCACGTGATGAAGCCTTACACCTAACTGGTACGCAGCATATTTTAAATATTATGGCTGCAGGTCAAGACGACCCAGAAATGGCAGAAATTGCTGAAGAATGTAAACAAGAAGCCTATGATTTATTTCTTTAGCCGCTGCGGAACAAGAAAAAGGACTGGGCTGATTACTTTGTTCAAAGACGGTTCTATGATCGGTTTGAACAAAGACATTTTGGTGCAATACGTGGAATACATCACCAATATCCGTATGCAAGCGGTCGGTCTTCCATTGCCATTTGGTGCGCGTTCTAACCCAATTCCATGGATTAACGCATGGCTTGTTTCTGACAACGTACAAGTGGCGCCACAAGAAGTGGAAGTGAGTTCTTACCTTGTAGGTCAAATTGACTCAAAAAGTTGATACGAATGATTTTGGGATTTCAATCTCTAATTAAAAATACATAAGAAAATAACCGCACTTTTAGAATATTCTTTTTAAATATTTAAAGTGCGGTTAATTTTTGTTCATTTTAAAAGGCTTTTCTAACAAAGAAAGCCTTTTTATTTCTTAGATTTCTAATAACAATCTTGTTGGGTCTTCCAACAATTCTTTAATCGTTACCAAGAAACCAACAGATTCACGGCCGTCAATTAAACGATGATCGTAAGATAAAGCAAGATACATCATCGGGACGAATCACAACTTGACCATTAAGCGCAATCGGGCGTTCTTTAATTGCATGCATTCCTAAAATTGCACTTTGTGGCGGGATTGATAATTGGGGTGGACATAAGAGAACCAAACACACCGCCATTTGTAATAGTAAAATTGCCGCCAGTAAGATCTTTCTACAGTCAATTTGCCATCACGACCTTTTTTTCAGCTAATGCTTTAATTTGTTTTTTCGATCTCTGCCATACTGAGCTTATCGCAATCGCGAAGCACTGGAGTGACTAATCCACGAGGAGTCGAAACCGCAATACTAATATCAAAATAGTTATGGTAAACAACATCATCCCCATCAATAGAAGCATTCACTTCAGGATAACGTTTTAATGCTTCCACAACCGCTTTAATATAAAAAGACATAAATCCTAAACGAACACCATGCTGTTTTTCAAATTTTTCACCATAGGTTTTACGCAAAGTCATTATGGGCTGCATATCCACTTCATTGAAAGTAGTAAGCATTGCTGTACTGTTTTTGGCTTCAAGTAAACGTTCAGCAATACGTTTACGCAAACGGGTCATTGGTACACGTTTTTCAGAACGTGCACTATAAGCTACCGTACTAATTGTATTTTTGCTCAGTGGCAACGTCTTGTTTCGCTTGCAGTGCTTGTCGTTTTGCGATTTCACGTTCAATATCTTCACGCGTTAAACGGCCACCCACGCCCGAACCTTTGAATTTGCTCTGCTTGTAAATCATGTTCTGCTAATAAACGACGAATCGCAGGGCCTTGATCCGCATTATGATTATGACTATTTTTCAATCGCTGCATGTTGACGATCAGATGGTGTAGGTTCATTCGTTACTTTTTAACGTTGCAGAACTGACATCCCCTTCTTGAGCTGTAGAAATTTTTGCCTAGCAGTTGTTTACTCACCACAGTTTCGCCCTCAGCTTGAACAACTTCTGCCAGTACGCCATCAGAAAGTGCGGGCACTTCTAGCACGACTTTATCCGTTTCAATTTCTACAATAACTTCATCACGTTTAACAGTATCACCTACTTTTTTTATGCCAGTAGCCACGGTTGCATCCGCAACTGATTCAGGTAGGTCTGGAACAAGAATTTCAATGGTCATTTTATTTTTCCTTATCTCTTAAAGTGCAACTTATTGCACTGAATTACTCTTTTACTTTTTTATCCAGGATGCAACAAGTACACCTGTAAATTTATAAAAAAATATCTTAATTTTTAACCGCACTTTATAGGGTTAACGCGTCTGCCACTAACTGTTTTTTTGCTGTTTAGTGTGAAGCGACATATAACCCACAGCAGGCGAAGCCGAAGCTGGACGCCCCTGCATATTTGAGTTTAACTGGTTCTGAATTGTTGATTCAAAAATTATGTTTGCTGCAATACCAAGCCCCTTGGTTAAGTGGTTCTTCTTGACACCATACATAATCCGTGACATGTACATAAGGCGCAAGCGCTTTCTTTACATCCTCATGCGGGAATGGATAAAGCTGCTCAATACGAATAATCGCCACATCTTTCTGATTATTCGCACGACGTTGTTCAAGCTAAATCGTAATAAACTTTACCTGAACACATTACCACACGTTTTCACATCTTTAGGATCAAGCTCGTCAATTTCTCCAATTACCGTTTGGAAAGCTCCCATTAATCAACTCATCTAAACTGGATACAGCCAATGGATGGCGTAACAAAGATTTTGGAGAAATGGCAATCAATGGACGGCGCATTTTACGTAACGATTGACGGCGCAACATGTGATACACCTGTGCTGGCGTTGATGGCACGCAGACTTGCATATTTTGTTCAGCACAAAGTTGCAAATAACGTTCAAGACGAGCAGAAGAATGTTCTGGACCTTGTCCCTCATAGCCATGAGGCAATAGCATAACTAAACCACACATTCTGCCCCATTTTTTTGTTCGCCAGAGCTAATAAATTGGTCAATAACAATTTGTGCACCATTAGCAAAATCGCCAAATTGGGCTTCCCAAATGGTTAACGTTTTTGGATCTGTTGTTGCATAGCCATATTCAAAAAGCAAGTACAGACTCTTCTGAAAGTACAGAATCCCATACTTCAAAACGACCTTGGTTAGCATGCAGATGTGTTAATGGTACATACCCCGTACCATCATTTTGATTATGCACAACGGCATGACGATGGAAAAAGGTTCCCCGCCCCGCATCTTCACCTGATAAACGGACATTAACACCTTCATCAAGTAAGGTTGCATAAGCCATGGTTTCAGCCATACCCCAGTCGAGCAATTTTTCGCCTTGATACATTGCTTTTACGATCATTATAGATTTTTTTCTACACGAGGATGCGCACGTAAACTTTCTGGATATTCACATACCCGTTTAGCAAGGGTTAAAAAACGTTCCTGTGAAAATTTGCTTTCATACGGCGCAGTCCAATCATAGTTGAGATATTGCAACCAATCCATTTTTTTGCCGTATCCATTTCTCGCCATTCTGATACGACTCGATCACCATTATCTAGCGCATCGCGATAATCATTCATCATCTCGGTGACTTGTTCTTCAGTCATCACGCCTTCTGAAACTAAGCGATCTGCATAAACTTTACGAGGTGTAGGATGTTTTTTTGATGATGCTATACATCATTGGTTGAGTGGCTAATGGCTCATCAGCTTCGTTATGTCCATGACGACGATAAGAAATCAAATCAATAAAAATATCTCGTTTGAATAAATTACGATATTCCACCGCCATACGCGCAGCAAAAAGCAACCGCTTCAGGATCATCACCATTAACATGAATAATCGGCGCTTGAATCATTTTCGCAATATCGGTGCAATACTCTGTGGAACGCGTATCATTCGGATTAGATGTCGTAAAACCAATTTGGTTATTAATCACAATACGAATCGTGCCGCCCACACTGTAACCACGAGCATTTGACATATTCAATGTTTCTTGAACAACACCCCTGCCCTGCTACAGCGGAATCACCATGTACTGTAATCGCTAAAACTTGACTACGCGTTGTATCATTAATACGAGTCTGTCTTGAACGTACAGAACCCACCACTACTGGGACTCTACAATTTCCAAATGAGATGGATTGAAATGCCAAACGTTAAGTGAACTCGCTTATCATCCACTGCAAAATCAGAAGAAAAACCTTGATGGTATTTTCACATCTCCCGTACGTTCACTCGAATGTTTACCCGCAAATTCATCAAATAAATCTTCAGGCTTTTTACCTAATACATTCACGAGCATATTCAAACGCCCACGGTGTGCCATTCCCATTACCACATCATTTACTCCTTGGCGACTGGCATGACGGATAATTTCTTTCATTAATGGAATAAACGCATCACTTCCTTCTAAAGAAAAATCGTTTCGCTCCTGGGAATTTTGCACCCTAGATAACGCTCTAAACCATCTGCGGCGGTAAGTTCACGAAGAAAAATTAACACGTTCTTCAGATGTAAAAAGCGGTTTATCTAACACACTTTCCATTTTGCTCTGAAGCCAAGTTTTCTGTGCCATATCTTGCACATGCATAAACTCTAAAGCCAATTGAGCCGCAATAGGTCTCTTTCAACATTTGAGCTAACTCACCAAGCTTTAATGGTATCGCGTTTGTAAACGTAATGATTAATATTGAAGGTTTCGTTGAGATCTTGTTCGGTAAAAACCGTGATGACGATAATCTAATTCAGGGACGGAAGATACTTTCCAACGATAATAATTGAGGGATCGAGATTAGCCTCTAAATGGCCACGAAAAACGATAGGCATTGATAAATTGTAGAACTTTTCACCAACTTTTGCACCAGCAGCCGGATCTCATCACTGTCACTGCTTCATTATGATTTTTCTCGCGCTAAGCGACGAAAAATAATCTCGCACTGGTGTATGGGGCTGTTCAAGTGCGGTCATTTTTGGGTAAAGAATCAAAAAGTGGCTCGCCAACTTTCCTCCACAGACTGCGTGATCATCTCAAATAGCTTTCATAAAGCTCTTCTATATAAGATTGATTTGCACTGCTCTAATGCGGTGCTAGCTAACCAATCATCAAATGCCTTGTTTTTGCTGCATAATTACCTCTTTATTATGATTATTTGGAACGATATTTTTTCGCTCCATTTTTTCTCCATTATACATAGGATTGAAAAGGAAATAAGCCTCTTTATCAGAAAATTGTTACAGATTTGTGATCTGACTCAAACTCTTTCCTTTTTCAGATAAAAAAAGAGCCGATAAAAATTAGCTCCTTTTAGAAAATAAGAATAAAATTCACCGCACTTTTTAACGATTTAAAAATGGGTTTGTCTGTTTTTTCTCGACCAATGGTTGTATAAGGTCCCATGCCCAGCAATAATAATCAGATCGTCATTCAACGGTAATAGTTTTGTTCGAATTGAAGAAATCAATGTTTCATAATCCCCATGAGGGAAATCGGTACGACCAATTCCACCTTGAAATAATACATCGCCTGTAAATGCCACTTTTTTTCTCATGTTCAATAAAAACCAATATGCCCAGGTGTATGCCCTGGTAAAATGTAAAAATCTCGAAATTAAAGCCATCTAATTTTAAGATTTCACCTTCTTGATTAAAACCAACGATCAGGTAAAAAGGCTTTCAATATTTGGTAAACCAAAACGTTGTGCTTGTTCTGGCAAACTCTCAAATAAAAAAATTTATCTTCTTCATGAGAACCCCAAATTTCAACGCCAAAATGTTGTTTTTAATTGCATAGCTGCGCCAACATGATCTAAATGACCATGGGTAAGCAAAATCACTTTAAGATTTAAATCCAGTTCTTCAATACGTTGAATTAGGCGCTCGGTTTCGCCACCCTGGGTCAATAATTGCTGCATTTTTGTCGTCATCCCAAATCAAAGAACAGTTTTGTTGAAATGCGGTGACTGGGATAATTTCGATATTCATGTTTTGCTCCTTATAATCGATAAAATTGTTGAGTATTCAAAAGCATTTTCTCTTGAATATAATGTAATGGCAAAGATTTTAATTCAGCTACTTTCTTTACTACTGCAGATAATTGTCTCAGAAATGACCGAACTTTCAAATCCCTTCATGTGGCCAAGGACTATCCGTTTCAATCATCAAACGGTTTAACGACAAATGTTGAGCAAACATATTGCGTTTTAGGATTCCATAAAATATCAGGTGTGAGGCTCGCAAAATATGGTGTAGATAAAAATTTCTGAAAAAGATTTTTTTCATCTGTCTTAAAACCAATGAAAATGGGCACGTTGAATATTATGTTTCTGCAATAATTCAAGGGCAATATCCACATCATTATGCACAATATGTAAATTTAACGGTAAATCCCATTTTTTTCGCTATCAGAATAAATCGTTCCAGTAATTCAATGTAAGGTACGTAATCCAAATTTGAATTTTCACGTTTAGAATAATGTGGCAACCCCACCTCGCCAATCGCAGAAATCGATGAATGATTTTCATCAATCCATTGAGATAATTCTTCTTGCTCTTCTAACTTCGGCAAGGGCTGTTCAGGATGAAAAACCAGCTGCAATATAAAGTTTCTCAGGGATAAGCCTGTTTTAAATTCAATAGCTTTTTAGCACTTTTTTTAGATTCGTACTTACTGCAAGCATACCTGTAATCTTTGAATCACCAAGTGTTTTCTGAATATTCTCATCAGAGAGTTGATCCAAAATGAAGATGACTGTCAAATAGCATAGTATTTTTCAATGAAAAACCGCACAAAAAGTGCGGTCAATTTTAAATCTATTTTATACCCCTTTCCAGGTTCTAACAGGGCCTGTATCCACATGAATAAAAATTACTTGTCGGATAATACCCTACCCCACCATTTCGAAGATTTTCTGCGGAAGATTTCACTTTAATCAAAGGCACACCTGCAATACGAAAATCAATGGCCTTTTCCTTTAATATGATAGCTATTACTCGCCACGCCTTTACTTTTGACGATGGCGCATTGCATTAGTTGCAGCGGAACGATATCCCACAAAATTACTTCAATTTCAGCATTGCGTAAACCCAAATTACTTTTGAATATTATAAAACTTGTGGAATAAACTTGGATCCATTCTATGAACTTGGTTTGTTCGTTTATCGCGCATAAAATGATCTAATTTCTTTAATGTGGCACTTGTGAAACCTTTTTGTGCAGAAAATTCACCACTTAATCGCTCTCCCGTATTAATGTTACGGAACATCAAGATACGAGGCTTAGGTGTTGAAACCATTGCTAAGACAGAATTTGGTAAAACTGATGCACCTAAAAATAATTCCACCGAGCGACAGCCATTTACGTTTCTGTTTATCAACCTTCATCATCTCTCCTTTCTATTTTTTGATGGATTATTAGAGATATTTTTTGACGACATTCCAGTTAATTCCACTGAAATTCATCAATCCATCATATTTATAAATATCTGGCAATGCCTGAATATTTCCATTCTCAACCCAAGATGTCACATAGTATATAAATACTGGGTTTTCTGAACGAATTGGGGCAGAAACCGTTTTTACTTTCTAAAACATTTTTTTCGACGTTCATCAGACCAACCCACTTCTTTTAATAAAATGCTTGCAAGTTGATCAGATTTTTTTCAACACGCACACAACCAGAACTTAATGCGCGATCTTTACGGTTAAACAGCCCATGATTTGGCGTGTCATGTAAATAAATGGCATCTGAGCTTGGCATATTAAATTTATAATTACCCAGGGCACTATCGCCCGCAGCTTGTCGAACTCGATAAGGGAATTTATTACCAATAGATGCCCAATCAATAGAAGCTGGATCAACAACATTTCCCTGACTATCTAAAAATTGAATAATTATGTTCTGCAATATAATTTGGATCCGCTTTCATTTTTTTGGCAATAAATCTTCATTAATTAAGCGAGTAGGGGCATTCCAAGGTGGATTAACAACAACATTACTCAATTTGCTATACATCACTGGCGTACGCCGTTGATCCTTACCAACAATAACACGAGACTCCAAAATTAAATTACCATCACGATAATACTGCAATTTTATAACTTGGAATATTTACAAAAGATGCCGTTATGAAAATCAGGAATTACTCGTAAACGCTGTGCATTAATTGCAAGTTTCTGCCCAACCTCTGATAAGCCTGATGCAGATACCATTGATGATAATGCTTTAACAGTTTGATGATATAAGTGATTATCACCCGATAAACTTTGTACAAAACCTAAAAGTTGACTATTGTCTACCGCACTTAACCAACGTTGAATATGCTCATCTGCAGGTTGTTGGACTTGATAGGCACTGGATGAATAAAGCCAGCGTTGAGCTTGTACGCCTACATTTTGAGTATAATACAAGTAATCTAGCAATATATCGCTCAATAAAACATCATAAGCTAACCCACCTTGCTGCTCGATCAATTCAAAGGATTCTAAGGATTTTGCTGAACGTTTAGAAATACCACTAGCCACCATTGCTGCGTAATCCTGTAATAATTGGCGAGCCGCAGCATTATCTTTCCATAATGGCGCATATTTACGTTCTGCATATAAACGAGCCAACAAAGGCTTAAACTGTAAAGCATGCTCGCCTATTTCATGGGTTAGAGACATTTCTAAAATAGCTTGCTTTTCCTGTGCTAAGCGGGCTTGATCTAATTTAATTTCCTCTTCAAGCTTTTTGTTTTTCTTCTGGAGATAAATGAGAAACATCAACGCCATGAAGTTTGCGCCGATTGTCCATTTTTTTACAAAATCTGCTAAAGCACATCCTGATGCCATCATTGACAATGACAACACAAATACTGAGAGCTTTTGCAGTGCTTTTTAAACATAGCCATTCCTTAAACATTTCCTAAAAACAACCGCACTTTATCTAAGTTCTAAAACAAAGTGCGGTTAACATAATTTTATTTTTTCTCTTCTACTTTTTCTGTTGGTTTCTGAGCTTCTTTACCAACATCTTGCGCACTTGAATTCAACATAACAAAATCCGCAGCCATTTTTTTCTGCTTCTTTCTAAGAAGAAATCTGGCGCTTCATAATCTTTCGGTAAATCATCAATATCATTTAATGCCTTTTTTTACCTTCTCGTTTAAAACGATCATTAATATCTTTTAAACGTCTTGCATCATCTTTATCGTTTTCAGCTTTACGAGCTTTGATAATTTCAACGATAAGAATTTTGCGATCACGGCGCTCATTACGGATTTTTAAATCTTCATTCAATGCAACAAATTCAGGATCTTTAGCAATACGCTCAAGATGTTTTTTTATTTAATACATCAACATCTTTTGCGCAGCATTGCCAACTTCTTTATAAGTTGCGGATGGAATTTTATCCCACGGCAATGCATTATCTTCTTTATCTTCACCGTACTCTTTTCGCATCGATAATTTCAGGAAATTAATATCTGCCGCCACACCTTTTTAATTGTGTTGAACCGCCATTAATTCGATAGAATTTTTGAATGGTATATTGCAATAAACCTAACGGCGTCTGATCTAAATCATACACAAAATTTAAAGGACGACTTTGCTGAACGGTACCTTTACCGTAAGTATTTTTGTCCAATAACAATACCGCGATTGTAATCCTGCATTGCCGCTGCAAAAATTTCTGATGCTGAAGCACTATAACGGTTAATCATGACAAACAAAGGGCCTTTATATTGTTGATCAGCATCATCATCTTCATGTACACGAATTCGTTGGTAAGCATCACGTACTTGTACAATGGGACCATTAGTAATAAACAAAACCACTTAAAGCAACCGCTTCTGTTAACGCGCCACCACCGTTCTCACGTAAATCAATAATTAACGCATCGGCTTTTTGTTTCTCTGCTTGAACCAATAATTTTTTAACATCATCAGTTAAACCAATATAGAAACTTGGCACTTTTGATTACCGCAATATTTTTTTACCATCTGCTTTATCCATAGTTAATTTTGCAGCTTGATCTTTCAATACGAACTTTATCACGTACTAAAGTAATAATGCGGGATTTTTCCACCTTTAGACGGCTCAATTTCTAACCGCACTTTTTGTGCCTTTTTACCTTTTAATTTTCTCAACGATATCTTCTAAACGCCAGCCAACGATATCTTCAATCTCGCCTGTAGCTTGTCCCACACCGATAATTTTATCTCCGGGATGTAATTTTTTTACTTTTTCTCCGCTGGTGCGCCAGGAACAAGTGACTTAATGCTTGTTTCATCATCTTCTGATTGTAACGTTGCCCCAATCCCCTCAAGCGAAAGATTCATGCTTTCATTAAAACTTTTCGCGGTTCTTGGTGCAAGATAGCTGGTATGTGGATCAATTTCGCGAGCAAATGCATTTAAATAAGTTTGAAGAATGTCATCTGCCTTCGTTTGAGTTAAACGGCGAATTGCCAAATTATAACGTTTGGTGAGTTTTGATTTTAATTTCTGACCATTTTTTTATCTTTTTAATTTAAGATTGATAATGTCATTTTTACTCGTTCTTCCCAAAGTTTGTTGGCTTCCTCTTCAGTTTTTTCGGAAATGCCGCTTTTTCACGATCAATTTCAATTTGATCCTGGCCATTCAAATTAGGTTCTTTATCTAATAAAGACAACGCATAAGCATAACGTTCATAACGACGCTTCATCATTACATCATAAATATCAAAAAGCAGCAGAAAGATCACCTTGATTTAACTGGTCATCCAACTTAGCGCCATATTTTTGACGAAGTTCATCTACATCAGATTGCAAAAAGGTGTTATGGCTAAAAATCAATATTTTTTTAATATAACGATCAAAAATCTTCTCAGAAAAAAAGCATCATCCAATGAGATCTTTCGATAATGCGATTGGGTTAATCGAGTCGTTGCACGCTTAGTTGCCAACTGATTCTCTTCGCTTGCTGTTGGAATAGTAATATCGCTCAGTTTTAATTTAGGCTGCACAGCAAAAAGCAGGCATAGAGCCGATTAACAATGCCGATAACAATGCGCTAGTAATCACATTTTTTTGAAATATTAGATCTCATAATCTTTCCCGAGTAGAATTAAATCATTATGCAAATAAACGATCTGCAGCTACGCTCATAACCAAACCGTTTTCAAGCTGAACACGTGCTGAATCTTTTAGGACTTCCACTACTGTTGCTTTTTTCGCATGATCACCAGCTTTCACTTTCACCACAGAACCAACAGAAATTTTGAGAAAAATCAACCGCACTTAATGACGGCTTATTGAAATGTTTAGCATTTTTATTTGCAGGTTTACGTGGGACGTTGTTTTTGTTGTGCTTTTTTTCGCGGCAGCCTCTGCTTTACGTTTTTTTCAGCAACACGAGCTTTAGCATCTGCAAGCTGTTGAGCTGCATGGGCTACATGCTCCGCTTCTAATACTCCAGCTGGATTACCTTGTAAATCTACGCGCACTGCGCCTTCGCGACAGCCATGTAAATAACGCCAATTTGATGTGTATTGACGAAGAGCCTGACGCAACTGAGTTTTGCTTACACGCTCATCATCTTGTAATGCTTCCGCTAAATCTTGGAACAGACCAATTTTTTAATGGTTTTGCTTCGCCTTCTAAAAATAAAAGCAAAGAGGGAATTTTTTTCAGCCAAATACGCAATAATATCTTTTGTATTGGTTAATTTTTGTGAATTTACTTGCGCATCAGTGGTCTGAACGCCAGATTGAGAATCAGTCATGTTAGTTATCCTAGGGTAAATATAAACCGACTTAGTTTATCGCACTTTTTACAAAATTTACAATGAATCAAAACATTGTGAATAAATTTTGCACAAAAAAATAGTCAAGATCACTTCCCATATATACTTAAACAAGGCTAAAAATGCCCCGTTTTTAACAACCGAATAAAAGATAATCTTTCGTGCAAGAATCAAACCTCACAAAAAAATCATTTCAAATTATAAAATGCGAAGAATGTGATGCTAGCGTAGAAACACCTTTTAATATTAAATAAAGATGAACAAGCTGAATGTCCACGTTGTCATCACCATTTAGCGACAGGTGGGCGTTGGTCTGTTCATCGTTGCGCTATGGTTGCTTTATCGATCCTTATTTTTGATGCCATTTGCCTTAGGGTTATCCCCTATTAAGTCTTCATTTATTAGGTGTAAAAATTGACGCATCTATTTGGGAAGGTATTTGGAAAATGTCAGTGGCAGGCTATGAATACACTGCCTTTTATGGTGTTTATCTGTGCCGTTGTCATGCCTATTACCTTTGCAATTTTAGTCATCATGCTCTGGATTGCAAAAATTTTGCATATTAAAACCACGTAGTGTTTTGCTTTTTAGGTTATATAAAACCTTGGGTTATGTTTGATGTTTATTTAGTTGCGCTAGGCGTGACGATGTTCAAAGTGCGTGAATATGCAACACTGGAAATTAATGTTTATTTAATTCCTTTATTTTTCACCGCACTTTTTGACAACCTTACTTTTTTATCAAAATTAAACCTTAAAGCATTATGGAAAGAGTTTTATCCTGAAAAATGAACCTGCTTATGATGCAAAACAACATTGAATTATGTGATGCTTGTAACTATACATTTTCAAAAAAATGGCATTCATTACGATAAAAAGAACAACCCACGATGTCCGCGCTGTTTATCGCCTGTTCATATTTCAGATAATATTAAGTTACAACGCACTTGAGCAAGTTTAATTGCTGGGATTATTATGCTTTTTCCCAGCAAATTTATTACCCATATCAGGCATTTATTTAACAGGTTCGCTCTCTGAAGATACATTAATATCTGGTGTAATTTCTTTTGTTAACATGGGCAGTTATTTTGTTGCTTTTCGTGGTATTCTTTGCGAGTATTTTTGTCCCAATCAGTAAAGCTGTAATTTTACTTTTATTTACTAAGTTGTGTTCATTTTTAAATGGCGACATTCTATAAAATGGCAAATACGTTTATTGCATATTGTGCATTTCGTTGGACGCTGGTCGATGCTCGATTTATTTGTATTAGCCTTAATGATGTCTCTAGTAACTCGCGGTGAAATTATTAATTTTACCGTTGGTCCTGAGCGCATTTTACTTCGGCGCTGCCGTATTTTGCAGCATGATTTCAACCTCACAATTTGATAGTCGATTAATTTGGAAAATTTATGACAGAGAAAAATAGTTCTTCAATGAAAGATCAACATACAGAAATGACAGCGGCAGTACGAAAAACTCGTCGTATTTCTCCATTTTGGTTACTTCCCTTTATTGCATTATGTATTGGGGCAATTTTATTCTTCCAAATTGTTAAGGAACGTGGCACAAGCATCACGATTACCTTTACCAATGGTTCTGGTATCGTTGCGGATAAAAACACAAGTTCGCTACCAAGGGTTTGCAAATTGGTGTAGTGAAAAAAGTAAATTTCACAGATAACATGCAAAAAGTGGAAGTTGTTGCCAATATCAATCCTGAAGCATCAAGTATTTTGCGTGAAAATACAAAATTCTGGCTTGTTCAACCAAATGTTTCACTTGCAGGAATTTCAGGTTTAGATTCTCTCGTATCAGGCAATTACATCACTCTTCAACCGGGTGATGGCGATCACGAAGACGAATTTATTGCGGAAGAACAAGGCCCCATTGCCCAAGTTTCGCCTGGAGATTTATTGATTCACTTAATTTCTGATGACTTAGGCTCAATTTCCATCGGTGCATCCGTCTATTTTAAAAACTACCTGTAGGAAAAAAATTTACGATTACCGCATTAATAAAGACAATAAAGGTGCAAATAGATGTTGTGATTGATAAAGCCTATGCACAGTTTGTGAAAAAGATTCACGTTTTTGGAACATCAGTGGCATTAACGCCAACATTAGCCCGTCAGGCTTAAATCTAAATGTAGAAAGTTTAAATGCGGTTGTACAAGGTGCTGTTTCTTTTGACTCTCCAGCTGACAGCCCAAAAGCAGATGACAAATAGTCATTTCACGCTCTATACCAATTTAAAAGCGGCAAAACGTGGAATTGAAGTCAACGTAAATATCCCCGCATCTGCTGGTCTCGTTGCAGGACAGACCGAAGTTTATTCTCAAGATAATCCTATCGGGATTCTTTCTAAAATAAGTGCAGTTGAAAATAACGATGAAATTTTAGAAGGCAGTTTATTGATAGATCCAAACCAAGCCTCTTTATTTAAAGCGAATAGCAAAATCGTACTTCGCAATAAAAAAACGGATCTTGGTAATTTAGCAGATCCCAAAAATTCTTTCGTGGCGAATATTTTTGATGTCATTGCTGGAGATGGTGAAACTAAGCATCAAATTTGATGTCATTAAAGAAAAATGAGTTATTACTCAATGCACCTAATACATTAGTTTTTAACACTCACCGCACCAGAAAAATTATGGTGTAAGTGAAGGGTCAAAATGTGTTTTATAACAACATGCCAATCGGACAAATTGTTTCACAAAAAGTGGATGTAAATGGCGTACAATTTAAGGCAGCAATTGCATCCGAATATCGTAAATTTAATTCACGAAAACACACAATTTGTCGCAGCAACCAACTTTGATATCAGCGTTGGATTAGACGGATTGCGTTTTTGAGTCCGCGACACCAGAAAAATGGTTACAAGGTGGCGTGCGAGTACTAACGAAACAAGGTCAGGGAAAAGCTAAAGATAGCTATCCGCTTTATCAAAATATTAGCAATGCTGAACATGGGATTATAGGAAATATTCTTACGCCAACGATAACCTTACACACCCAAACGTTACCAAGCATTGATAAAGGTTCTCTCGTACTATATCGTCAATTTGAAGTGGGGAAAAATTTTAAATATTAAACCTAAAACTAATAGCTTTGATGTAGAAGTTTTATATTTACCCTGCCTATCAGCATTTGTTGACAGATAAAAGCCGATTTTTGGGTAGAAAGTGCGGCGAAAATTGATATCACACCTAAAGGAATTAGCATTCAAGCGACGCCACTTGCGCGTTCATTAAAAGGTGCGATTAGCTTTGATAATAGTGGTTCGGGCAATAATCGAACACTTTACGCAAATGAAAGTTATGCAAAATCCATCGGACTTGCCATCACCTTAACGGCAGATGATGCAACCAATCTGAGCAAAGGGATGAGTCTGCGCTATTTGGGGTTAGACGTGGGGCAAATTGACAGTATTCAGCTTGATGCAAAATCTAAACGCATCACTGCAAAAAGCATTAATAAACCCAAATTATATGAATATGATTGCAAAAAGAAGGTTCTAACTTTACGATTATCTCACCACAAATTTCAGCGGTGGAATAGATAACCTTGATAGCTTATTACAGCCTTATATCGATATTGAAATTGGGAATGGTAAACCAAAAACACAATTCAATTTAGCTCAAACAGCGCCACAACGTAATAAATTTAGTAATGGTACGCCATTTATTTTTAGAAACACGTGATGCCATGAATTTAAGTGAAGGTTCACCAATTCTTTATCGAGGCGTAGAAGTGGGTACCGTGAAAAAATTTGAGCTTAACAGTCTTGGTGATCGCGTCTTAGTGCATATTGCAATCATGCCGAAATATAGTCATCTTGTTCGACAAAATACAGAATTTTGGATTGCATCAGGCTATGACTTTACCTTAGGCTGGAAAGGTGCAGCATTTAATACAGGAAGTGTTCAACAGTTGCTAAAAGGTGGTATTTCTTTCTCCACACCAGCAGAAAAAGAAATTCAACCACAGGCGCAGTCAAACAAACGTTTCTTACTTCAGATAAAGCGCCCTGAAGAAGTGCAAACTTGGGGAAGCGGCGCATTTATCACTAATAAATAAAAAAATGGATTAAACGGTAAAAAGGTTTAATCCATTTTTTATTATCGATTTAAATAGTCCAATAAATTTTTCCCACTGTAATTGCATATCTTTTCATACCCAACTCATACATTGCCTGCAATTTATTGGGATCTTTTTCAATACGCTTAATCTTCAAATCAACAGAAGGTCGAATAACAAAAAAATATCGCCTTTTTCTGCTAGCTTAATCACATTTTCAACTTGTCGATTATACATGGCATAACGCTGATTTACGGCATCTGCAAAAATGTGGATAACGTCGATAAAACCATTTGGCAATCCAAGCCATCGGCTTAGATTTTCTATAATCTAAAGTGCGGGTAAGAATGACAATGATTTTATCGTATCCTAACTTCTGCATTTGTTCGACAGGAATAGAATCCACAATAGCGCCATCCAAATAAGGAATTCCCGTCTATCTCAACAGGACGAGAAACATAAGGCATAGCGGAAGTAGCACGCAACACCTCCATTTGCGCCAAAGGATCTATTAATTTGACATATTCCGCTTGAGCGGTTTGTAAATTAGTCACAGCCACATAAAAAAATCGATATCTGATTCTTTAAACGTTTTATTATCAAACACATCATATTTGAAAGGTACTTCATAAAAAGCAAAAATCTTTATTCACGATATTTCCAGTACTCACCAAACTTTTTAAAAACTGATATAACGCTTATCTGATATAAATTTCTTGTTATAACGAATTGCCCTGCCCTTTTTGCCGAGAAGGATAATTAACACCCAAACAATGCACCTGCAGAAACAGAAATGATACCATCCACCCAAAAAAATCTTTATCTAAGAAGGTATCTAGTACTCCCGCGGTGTACATGCCTCGCATCGCCCCACCTTCTAATACTAAGCCAATTTTTCATTGATTTTTTTAACTTCTTTCCATTTGAAAAACAACACATAAAAATATTGCGTGCCATTACTGAACACGCAATTATTTGAACAATCTGAATTAATCCCTGTTTCCGACTCAGCAACCACCAAATCATCACGATAAATAGCAAACTTGGCATTAGCGCACCGAAAACAGCAGGCATGTTATAAACAACGCTCATTTGCCCGAAAAATTTCATTTACGACATAGAACAAAAAGCCAAAACAGATGCCCGTTACAATTCTAGCTCCCGCTGTCACACTGCGTAGCGATCCAAAAATAAAACGATAATGCCAATAACATCATTACGCCAACAGATACAGGTTGGAAAAATTTTTCCGCCAGAATGTGAGTTCAAAGCGACTCACATCCTGACCTGTTTCACGTAAAAATGAAATGTAATTATACAAAACCTGAAATAGACAGTGATGTAGGACGTAAAGAAACAGCGCCTAATTTATCTGGCGTTAAATTTGTTTCCCATTTTTCCGATAAGCGATTACTTGTCGTGATTTCATCCTTTGCTAATCATAGAATGGTTCACTTGACGTAAAGTCCATTTACTTTCATCTTCCGAATAACTTGCTTGGTTAGCATGTTTCAATTCCGTCAAATTACGATGTCTGATCAAAAGTATAAATATAAATATCGTTTAATTTTGCGTCATCAGTAACACGTCGAACAAACACAAAATTATTACCATCTTTTGCCCCAAACGCCCATTTTTTCATGGAAAGCATTGAACCACCAGAAAGCGCTCGAGCACGCATATCACGTGCGAACTGCTCAGTTTGCGGAATCCCCCACTCACCAATCACCATGGTTAACAACACTAATGGTAATGCGGTTTTCATCACGGCCATTCCGATTTTTAAAACGAGAAAAGCCAGCAGCTTGCATCACAACGAGTTCGCTTCGACTCGCAAGATTACCCAAAAGCCATTAGCGCACCAAGCAATGCTGCCATAGGAAAGAAAGTTTCAATATCTTTTGGAATGGTTAAGCCAGTAAAAGCCACCGCTTGCCAAATATCATAAGTGCCTTTACCTACGCTACGAAATTGTTCCACAAATTTGATAATGGCAGAAAGCCCAACCAATGTAAGCAAAAGTGGCAAAAAAATTGAGCCAAGAATACTTTTTCCAATATAACGATCGAGGGTATTCATCATTTTTGCTTATCCTTTTCTACTGAATAAATGGCGGAATTTATACATCGACAGCGCTATCCCAACCGTTTAATACGATACCAAGCAATAAAAAGCCAATATTAACAAGAGGCATAAAAATAGCAGCATCTAATTTTCCTGCTGCCCCCGCAGATTTAAAGGAACTTTGTAATAAAAAATAAATTAAATAGAGTAAAAGTGCGGGTAAAATTTTGGCAAATCTACCTTGTCGAGGATTTACACGACTTAATGGCACAGCAATTAACGCCATGAGTGGAACCGCTAGGATTAATGTAATACGCCAATGCAATTCAGACTTCGCAGAAGATGAATCTAAACCGATAAGTTGAGACAATGTTAATTCCGCGACTTCATCATTCGTATTTTTCTGTTTCCTGATGACCTAAATAGGCTTGATATTCATCAAAATGCGTAATGCGGAAATCAGGTAAAACAGACGTGCCTTCAACTCGTTGCGCATTTTGTAAATTCAAAATTTGATCGCCATTTGGCAGCGCTTTTAATTCGCCTTTTTCAGCAGTCACGACAGATGGTTTTGTTTGTCCTTTTGGTGCCGTTTGGAACAAATACACGTCATTGATTTGATTTTCCTTGATACTATCAATAAATAAAAACAAAATTGTTGTTATTTGTTGATATAAACTGACCAGAAGCAAGCGCCCCCATTGTTGGATTTGCTTTTGCATCTTCCACAATTGCAGCTTGTTTTTGAATTGACCAAGGCGAAAGCCACAAGACGTTATAAGCAGCAAGTCCCGCAGTAATCAATGAAAGCATTAACGCCACACGCACTAAAACACGTTGTCCCGACACCACAAGCACGCATCACCGTTATTTCACTTTCAGCGTAAAGACGACCAAAAGTGAGTAAAAATCGCAATAAACAAAACATAATGGCAACATTAATTGCGCCATAGCAGGCATGACTAGCCCTAGTAAGGAAAATACCAAGTCAGCCGGCACTTTACCATTAGCCGCGGATCCCAGTACGCGCACTAACTGCTGAGAGAAAAAAATCAGCAATAAAATGAACAAAATGGCGACTTGGCTCTTAAATACTTCTTTCGTTAAATATCGAATTAAAATCATCTTATTTCGTTTGTTTTTTTCTAAATCTAAAACGGAGGAAAAACTGGATAAAATCGGTCGCGTATGATACCTTATTTTCGCTGAATTAAACAGAAATTTAAGGACATCAAATGAAATATCAAGCAAAAACACCACACTTTCTCAAGCTGGTGATTGCATTGTTTTTAGGCGTATATGAGAACAATGAATTTTCAAAAAGTTTTCCATGAAATCGATCAATTAACCCAAGGCTATTTAAACGATTTAGTGAAATCAGGTGAGCTAACTGGCAAATTAGCCCAAACCGTTTTACTTCGAGATCTTCAAGGTCTGGCTGCCAAACGCGTATTAATCGTTGGCTGTGGCAAAAAGGAGAACTCACGGAGCGTCAATATAAACAAATCATCCAAGCTGTATTAAAAACGCTAAAAGAAACCAACACGCGTGAAGTTGTTTCTTATTTAACTGAAATTGAATTAAAAAGATCGCGATCTTTATTGGAATATCCGCTTTGCCATTGAAACGATTGAACACACCAATTATCAATTTGATCATTTCAAATCTCAAAAAAAGCAGAAAGCCTCTGTTTTAGAATCCTTCATCTTTAATACGGATTGTGATCAAGCACAACAAGCCATTGCTCATGCCAATGCGATTAGCTCAGGTATAAAAGCAGCACGCGACATCGCAAATATGCCACCAAATATCTGCAACCCCGCTTATCTTGCTGAACAAGCAAAAAAATTTAGCAGAAAAATTCTACCGCACTTTCTTTGAAAGTTGTGGATGAAGAAGAAATGGCAAAACTTGGAATGAATGCTTATCTTGCTGTCTCAAAAAGGCTCTGAAAAACCGTGCTTACATGTCTATTTTGACATTCAATAATGCACCAGATAAAAACGCCAAACCAATTGTACTTGTAGGCAAAGGATTAACCTTTGATGCGGGCGGTATTTCACTTAAACCTGCTGCTGACATGGATGAAATGAAATATGACATGTGTGGTGCTGCTTCTGTCTTCGGCACAATGAAAGCCATTGCAGAGTTGAACTTTGCCATTAAACGTTATTGGTGTTTTTAGCTGGTTGTGAAAAATCTGCCAGATGGTAATGCTTATCGCCCTGGCGATATTCTCACCACCATGAACGGTTTAACCGTAGAAGTGCTCAACACCGATGCGGAAGGTCGCTTAGTCCTTTGTGATGCTCTTACTTATGTTGAGCGTTTTGAACCTGAGCTTGTTATTGATGTTGCAACCTTGACGGGGTGCTTGTGTGGTTGCTGCTTGGCCAACACAATAGCGGCTTAGTTTCTACAGATAACGATCTTGCCAATGCACTACTCCACGGCAACAGAAACCACAGACAAAGCGTGGCGTTTACCATTAAGCGAAGAATATCAAGAGCAACTGAAATCACCTTTCGCCGATCTTGCCAACATTGGCGGACGCTGGGGTGGCGCAATTACAGCGGGTGCATTTTTGTCTAACTTCACGAAAAAAATATCGCTGGGCACATTTAGACATCGCTGGTACAGCTTGGTCTACAAGGCGCCAAATAAAGGTGCAACCGGTCGCCCTGTTTCGCTATTAACACAATTTTTTGATTAATCAAGTTAAATAACCAAAAACTGGCACACGTTGCACCTTTAAATCGATTACTCTGCTAGTTCGGTTTGCTCGTGTGCCATTAGTTCCTGACCCACATCATCAAGCAAACTTAAATAACGTTCATATTGTTTCAACATATCAGCAATCAATTCATCTTGATCCATATTGAACATCGTAACCGACTCGTCCATCAAAGAAATAAGTGTAAGGCTCATAAGTAACACTATGCTGAATGTGCGGTAGATTTTTCATCGTTAATTAATTGCTCTGACACTTCGCGCCCAACAGATTTAATACCATACATAAAATCTCGCATTGATTCTTTATGAATTACCAATTCCAAAAAGCTGGCTCTTCTTGTTCAAATAATGTGTTGATTTCTACACTTAAATTATATTTTCCTGTTAATTCTTGACGTAATTCTCGCATAGCAGGTAACGCCGTATTTTTAAGAAAACGTAAAATATCTTTCTCTTGCGTTTGGTTCATCATTTGCTCTAAATGTGATTTCCATTTATCGCCGCTCCAGAAAATGCTAGTTGGATTGACTTTAGTAGAAAAATATTTTTTATCCGCAATTAAGCCTTTCCATAAACTAAAACACATTACCAACATTAATAAAGCAAAAGGCAAGGCTACAATTAATGTCATTGTTTGTAAATTAGCAAGTCCACCAGACTGCATAAGCACAATTGCAACAACTGACATTAAAGTTCCCCACATTATGGCTTGCCACGCAGGCGAAGCTAAACTTTTATCACGAGATGCAATGTTATTTAACACATAAATACCTGAATCGCTGAAGTGATAAAAAAACAATGAAATCACTAATAAACTCACAAAAGCCCAGTTACTGTTGGCAAAGGCAGATAATTTAAAAATTTAAATAATAAAATTTCTGGAGAAGAAATAAATTCGCCAAGCTCGCCCTGCAGCAATACCATCATTTAACCATACTGCTGTATTACCAAAAAAACAGTAAAACCATAAAATACCAAATAAACTTGGAATAACTAATACGCCAAAAATAAATTCACGGATAGTTCGTCCTTTAGAAATACGGGCAATAAATAACCCCACAAACGGAGCCCAAGAACACCACCAAGCCCAATAAAGCACAGTCCATCCACTAAACCAGCTAGTATGTTCTTGTTCATAAGCATAAGTTTTAAAAGCTAAGCTGTACTAAATTGCTGAAATAATTACCCAATATTGTCGCTAAATGCAGATAAAAGGTATAACGTAGGGCCTGCAATTAAAAACAAAAAGAAGTAAACAAAATGCTAAAAGTTAAGTTAATTTCACTTAATATTTTTCACGCCTTTTTCCAACACCAGAAATGGCAGAAAACATCGCTAAACACATCACCACAACAATAACGCCAACTTGTAAAAGCAAAGCTGTTCTGACTTATCCAACCTATTTGTTCAAGCCCTGCACCAAGCTGTGATGAACCGAAACCCTAATGTGGTAATAATCCCAAATAATGTGGCAAGTAACGCCATAACATCAATTGCATCACCGATTTTGCCATTAATACGATCTTTTAATAAAGGATAAAAACAAGAGCGCAACGCTAAAGGTAATTTATAACGAAACCCAAAATAAGCTAATGCTAAAGCAATGGTGCCATATACTGCCCAAGCGTGAATGCCCCAGTGGAACAGGGTGTGAAGTAAAGCTTCTTGTTGTTTATGTTCGGCTGAACCCGTTGTAATGTCAGAAAGATAATGGGTTAATGGTTCTGCTACGCCAAAAAAACATCAGCCCAACCCCCATTCCAGCGGCAAAATAACATCGCAAGCCAAGATAAGAAACTAAATTCAGGTTCTTCTTCATCCTGCCCTAGTTTTTATATTGCCAAGACTACTTACTGATAAAAATTAATAAAAAAATCCTAAAAACACTGAAAAAGTGAGAACATAAAACCAACTAAAATTGGCAAAAATGCTAGTTTTTAGCTTGATTCAATAATGCTTGAGTTTGTGCTGGGAGCAATTAAAAATCATCGTCATAAGTAACAACACAAAAAAATAATGTAACGCCAATTACCAAAAGGATTAAATGACGTTCGCTTTTTCATAAATTGAAATAAAAGACAAACTTTTCTCCTTAAAAAGATTAAGTGATTAAATTAAAAATTAGATTTTAATAAATGTTGCCTAAAAGGCAAAAAGTGTGTAATGGAACCACTACAAATGACAGCACATAGAAGTGCGATTTTTGAAGGAAACGTTCAGTAGGAATTGAAGGTTTGTTTCCTAAAAAGCTAGTACATAATAACAAAATGTAGTTATTATTTCAAATTAGTGAAGATTTGTTTAAAAGTGCGGTAAACAATCAAATATTTTTTTCTTTATATAATTTTTCTAAAATAAATCTTGATAAAGAGAAGGTAGGGATGAACTTTATTATTAATAAAAAAACCGCACTTGGAGAAAAAAACAAAGTGCGGTCATTTTTACTACATCACCGACACCGCTTTAATTTGAACATAGACATCTTGCCCAATAGAAAAACGCAGTTCATTTTGCGCCCATTTACTGATACTTGCCCAAATCTTATGCCCTTCCACCAGCACAGCAATATCAACTCGAGCATCTTGTATCTCAATTTGTGCAACTTGGCCACGTAAAATATTACGAATGCTTGTTTTGTTCTGGCTTTTGCAGTGTGATAGAAACATCTGAACTATAAATACAAACTCGCACTCGCTCGCCCTACATTTGCAGGCACTTGATGAATCCAAAGTGCTTGTTCGCCCTAAGGAAAGTGCGGTCATTTTATAAGGAGGATTATGCAAAATGAACGGGCAAGGCAAGTACACTACTCTGTTCGCTTTCCCCTTTCCAAGGGACAAAAAAATAGGACTATTCCAAATTTTTTTCTACGCTGTCATAGGCTTTTCACAATGCCGTTTTCCATCAGCACAACGCGATCAGCTAAACGCAACAGTTCGTCCAAGCTATGTGTAACATATAAAAATCGGGATATTAATTTCTTTAGAAAGACGTTCCAAATATTGCATTAGCTCGCGTTTGCAGGGGAACATCAAGGGCAGAAAAGTGGTTCGTCCATCAGTAAAAATATCAGGATCAGTCAGCAGTGCCCGCCCGATTGCCACACGTTGTTTTCTCCGCCAGAAAGCGTAAGCGGATAACGCTTTAATAAGTGAGTAATCCCGAGAAGATCGACAATATAATTAAAATCATCTTGCGAGACATTTTTTCATGCCATAGCGCAAATTTCCTTTTACGGTATAGTGAGGAAATAAGCGCGCGTCTTGGAATACATAGCCAATTTTACGCAAGTGGGTCGGCAATGATTCTTGGGTTTCCATATCCACTAAAGTGCGGTCATTTAAACGGATAAATCCTTCGTCTGGTTGTATCAAACCACTGACAAGATTAATCAGCGATGTTTTGCCTGAGCCAGACAAACCGAAAAATTGCGGTTACGCCTTGATCTGGCACTTGTATATTCGCTTGCAAGGCAAGTTGCCCGAGCTGTTTTTTTCACATTAATCTGCAACATTTCCTTGTCCCTAATTTTTTTCTGCATTCGCTTGCTCAACCACTCTGACAATAGCAAAGAAATCAATGAAAGAATGATAGCAAATAAACATAAGCGAGCGGTTTGTTCTTCTGCTCCCGGTGTTTGAATAAAAGAATACATCGCAAGTGGAATCGTTTGAGTTTCACCTGCAATGTTCGATACAAAGGTTATAGTCGCGCCAAATTCTCCCCAATGATCGTGCGAAAACCAAGCACGAGCCCAGCTAAAACCCCTGGTAAAGAAAGTGGCAAGGTTATTGTAAAAAAATACACGCCAAGCGGAAGGCACCAATGTTTGTGCTGCTTGCTCCAATTTAATATCAATATTTTCTAAAAGAAAGTCGAATCGCGCGAACAACCAATGGAAAGGCAACCACTGCAGAGGAAAGCACCGCTCCTTTTCCAACTAAAAACCAAAAAGATAAGCCAAACCACTGATATAAATACTTGCCAATGAAACCATTGCGCCCCATTGCCACAAGCAATAGATAACCGATAACCACAGGAGGCAACACTAGAGGCAAATGAATCACGCCAGTAATCAGGGGTTTGCCATAGAAGTTTTTACGCGCTAAGAGCCACGCGACAAAAATGGCTAAAGGTAAACTCCAAAGCATGGAACTGACGGCGACACTCAGGCTTAAATTAATCGCTGATATTTCCATTGGAGTCAGATTGAAAAATGAAAATTTGGGTAAGCAAAATGAATCCTTATCTGAATAGCCTCTCTTTAAATTCCTTGTTTGTAGGAATATCCCACATTGATGAGAGGTAAGATGCTCTATAATAACAAAAGGGCAGAAATATCCGCCCTTCATGACTATTAAGATTCTATCTTATTTTGCAGAGAAACCATACCCTACAAGCACTTTCTTCGCAGCATCTGATTCTAAATATTTCAAGAAAGTCACGAGAATCCGTATTATCATGATCTTTCAAAATAGAAACGGGGTAAACAACGGGTTTATGGCTATCCGCAGGGAAAACCGCAACAGTTTTAACTTGTTGACTAATTTTTGCATCAGTGCTGTACACAATACCGTAAGGTGCTTCTGCACGTTCAACTAAAGCTAATGCACCACGAACATCTTTTGCACGCGCTAAAACGATCTTGTACTTTATCCCATAAATTTAATTTAGTTAATGCTTCTTCTGCATATTGACCAGCAGGCACGTGCGCAGGATCGCCAACAGATAAATAGCTATCTTTTTAATGCATTGATCCATTCACCTTTAGCAATATCCACAGAATTTACCGCACTTTTTGCTGGTGCGATTAATACTAAATCATTACCCACTAAAACTTTTTCGGTTTCTTTTACGGTTAAATCTTTTTCAGAAAGATATTTCATCCATTTATTGCTTGCAGATACAAAAATATCTGCTGGCGCGCCTTCTTCAACTTGTTTTTGCTAAAGTTGAAGAAGAAGCGAAAAGAAAACACTACTTCATTTTTTTCGGATTTTTGTTTTGCGTAATCTTTTGCAACTTGTTGTAAAGCATCTGTCATTGAAGCAGCTGCAAATACAGTCACTTTAGCGGATGCCGCAAAAGAAAAGCCTAATCCTGCGATTAAAAGTGCGGTTGAAATTTTAGTTAATTTTTTTCATGAATCATCTCCTATGATTAAACGTTATTTACTTAATTATATATTGAAATAAATAATAATCATATAGCAAAAAGAAAAAAATTATTTAGTAAAAATATATAACGCTTATACTTACTTAGGACAGCAAAATGAAAAACACCGAAATTTTACTCACCATTAAACTTCAACAAGAACTTTTTATCGATCCAAAACGAGTGCGTTTACTCAAAGAAATTCAACAATGCGGTTCGATTAATCAAGCTGCGAAAAATGCAAAAGTGAGCTATAAAAGTGCGTGGGATCATTTAGAAGCCATGAATAAAATCAGTCCTCGCCCATTGCTTGAACGAAATACAGGTGGAAAAAATGGCGGAGGCACAGCGCTTACCACTTATGCCGAGCGTTTGCTACAGCTTTATGATTTATTAGAACGTACGCAAGAACACGCTTTTCATATCCTACAAGATGAATCTGTGCCATTAGATAGTTTGCTCACGGCAACCGCACGTTTTTCTTTACAAAGTAGCGCACGCAATCAATTTTTTGGGCGAGTGGCACAACAACGAATCATTGACTCTCGTTGTGTTGTGGATGTGAATGTGCAAGGATTACCAACTCCGTTGCAAGTTTCTATTACCACAAAAAGCTCGGCTCGTTTGAAACTCATCACGGAAAAAGAAGTTATGCTGATGTTCAAAGCTCCTTGGGTAAAAATCAGTGAAAAACCACTGAAAAATCAATCTAATCAGTTTCCTGTAAATATCAAATCACTAAATGAAGAAGAAGCCATCCTTCAATTTGCTGAAAGCGATATTGAATTTTGTGCCACGGTCCACCACCCAAATCAATGGCAAATCGGGCAACAAGTTTGGATTCACATTGATCAAGAGCAAATTATTTTTAGCGACGCTAGGTTAATCCCAAAGTGCGGTAAATATTGGAAGAACATTTTAATCTCATAAAAACAGGCTTGATGCCTGTTTTTTCTTATCGAATAAAACCCCCAAAACTAATTAGAAAGATTTTTTACAATCAGCGTAATGCCATCCACTCGTTCAACTTCAATCAATGCGCCCGACTGTGAGATTATCACCTTGAATGCGCCAAGTTGTATCACCAAAAGCACCTCGACCAATTCCATTCGCGCCAAGTTCTTGAACAATGCCTTGTTTACCAAGTAAGGCATGATCGCGTTGATTTAATGTTGAATGAGATTGATCATGGCGATCTTTACCATGTTGATATTTCCACCAAATCACAGAAAGTATACAAGCTAATAACGCGTAAAAAATAGCAAGTGAGGCAAGGGAAAGACTTGGAAAAAGAAATTGTACAAATGCCGTCACTAAAGCCGCTAATCCCCACCATAGCAAAAATATCCCTGGTGTAAGCACTTCACCAATAAGCAAAATAAAGCCTAAAATCAGCCAATGCCAAAGTGTCCAATTTATTAACCAATCCGCCATAGATTCTCCTATTTGTTGTAAAGGCTTTTTATTACAAAAGTGCGGCGATAAACGATTAAAAATCACCGCACTTTATCTAAATTAAGATTTTTTATCGCCCTTTAATAACTCAGCAATACCTGCAACAGAACCAATTAAATTGCCCAGCTTCTAATGGCATAAGCACGACTTTACTGTTTCCTGAACTACCGATTTCTTTCAATGCTTCTGTGTATTTTTGAGCGATAAAGTAGTTAATCGCTTTGGTATCACCACTGGTAATTGCTTCTGATACCATTTGCGTTGCTTTTGCTTCAGCTTCCGCGGCACGTTCTCGAGCTTCAGCTTGTAAAAAGGCTTCTTGTCGCTCCCCTTCCGCTTTTTAGAATTCTAGCTTGTTTTTCACCTTCAGCACGGAGAATCTGAGCTTGGCGAATTCCCTTCAGCCTCTAATACTTCAGCACGTTTATTTCGTTCCGCTTTCATTTGAGCATTCATAGAATCAATCAATTCACGAGGCGGACGAACATCACGAATTTCAATACGCGTTACTTTTAATCCCCCATGGATTTGTCGCTTCATCCACAATAGCCAATAATCGACTATTAATAGAATCACGTTGGGAAAGCATTTCATCAAGCTCCATCGAGCCAAGCACGGTTCGAATATTTGTCATGGTTAAATTGATGATAGCTTGTTCCAAATGGTTTACTTCATAAGCCGCACTTCGGGCATCAATCACTTGCACAAAACAAACCGCGTCAATAGAAACATTGGCGTTATCTTTAGAAATCACTTCTTGGGAAGGAATGTCTAAAACTTGTTCCATCATATTAATTTTTACGACCAATACGATCAACAAAAAGGCACCACTAAATTTAGCCCAGGCATTAACGTTCTTGTGTAACGACCGAAACGTTCGATTGTCCAGTTATAGCCTTGTGGTACGGTTTTTCACTGTAGAAAAACAAAATTAATGCGACTAATATCACAAAAAAATTAATGTGGAAATAGCGAATCCATCAAGCATATTTTTTCTCCTTTATTGGATAGATTGAATAAAAAGTCTATCAAATCCACCCGCACTTTTATAGCCTATTTTTGTATAAAATTAAGGCAATTTTGCTACCACTGCATAGCCTTCAATTAAACCTTCCACTTCATAAGCCGCACCTGCAGTAATGAAAGCTGCTTCACCTTGTTTCAAAAGAAAGTGCGGTCGTTTCTGAGCGTAAATTTAACTGGCCATTCATCACCAATAAAATACTCACACTTTGTGCTTTTTAAATGATGAGTTTCACCACATTCATATTGAATATTTTGCAAAAGCGAAATCTTTTTGCTGGCGTAGCATAAGTAAATATACGCGTGTCTTGAGGTGCTGACGGGATAATTTTAGGCTCCACTTCACGACAATCAACAATTTTAAGCAATTCTGGAATATCCACATATTTAGGCGTTAAACCACCGCGAATCACATTATCTGAACAAGCCATCAGTTCAATATTTTGCCCACGTAAATAAGCGTGCGGAATGCCAGCATCTTGGTAAATGCCCTCACCTTTTTTTGAGATGAACAATATTAAACAAATAGAAACAAATTAAACCAGCATCTAATTTATCTAAAGAAATATTCATTGCATCAATGGTGTAAAGCACCCAATAATCTGGATTAGTTAAATCCAGATTATTAGCCCTCATAAGCAGCTTTGATTTCTCCAACAGAATTGGGGAAAAGCCATTGCTGTAATTGGGCCTGTTCTGCTTGCATAATATCGGCATAGAAAGCATGTAAATCTTGTTTATGTAATTTTTTGCAAGCGGGCGCTAAAGATGATCGCGATGCTAAAGTTTCGATAATATCCGATTTATTTTTAAAACCATGCAACAACCAGAAATCAGATAAAGCAATCATCATTTCAGGTTTATGATTGTTATCTTTATAAGTACGTGTTGATGCTTTTTAAATCAATGCCTTTTCGAATTTTTCTTCCGCAAAACCTATCTCAGCTTGTGTTTTTCGTTGGATGAAGTTGAATAGAAAGGGGTTGGGCGACATCAAGAATTTTTTTAATAAATAGGGTAATTCATCACCAAAAACTTGCTCGGCTTTTGTGCACCAAGTGCGGTAGGATTTTTCTGTAAAAATTCAGTAAGTAATAAATTTTTACCATCGACTTCGATAGTTGAAGGCGCAGAATGATGTGCGCCCTAACCACCATTCAGCATAATATTGATTTTCTTCTGCAGGAATATTCAGTAATTGAGGAATATATTGATGCCCTCCCCATACGTAATTTTTGGAGTGAGCCCAGTAAGTTTATAGATCATTTTTAATTTTTTCCCGTTGAATCCTATCTACACCACAGTTTTATTTACATAAATAAAAAAATCCGCACAAAAGGCGGACTTTTTTTATCGTAAAGAAATTATTTAGTTAAAGCTTTAATACCACTGACTCTCCAGCGACCACTTCACCTGATTTTTTTCACGATGCAAGAAATTTCATCCATATTGGAAATAACAACAGGGTGTTAATACAGATTTTTGCTTTTGATTCTAATAAAGGAAGATCAAATTCAATCACGGTGTCACCGCGCTTAACAGATTGACCTTCTTGCGCAATACGAGTAAAGCCTTCACCTTTTCAACTCAACGGTATCAATACCAAAGTGTACAAATAATTCTACACCTTCTTTTGATTCCATTGAGAAAGCATGATTGGTTTCAAAAATTTTACCAATCACACCATCCACTGGCGCAACGATTTTGTTACCGGTAGGACGAATAGCAACACCATCACCCACGATTTTTCAGAGAAAACTACATCGGGAACATCTTCAATATTTACAATCTCACCAGAGATAGGTGCATAAATTTCAACTTCCACAGATTTGTTTTCTTTTTGAACCGAATAACTTGTCAAATAAGCCCATTTTAATCTCCTATCAATTCATAGATGGCTGTTATTTTAACGTAAAAATCAAACAATTTTGTTTAATTTAATGCATTCTCCGCCAAAAAATTCTTCGATTAACTGCTCAATTTCCGAAGCGGTCGGTTTTTGTAATGCGGCATTAGTAAGTGCTTTTGCATCTTGGAAATTCACATTACGGATTAATTTTTAATTCGAGGTACGGAAATAGCACTCATACTAAATTCATCTAATCCCATACCAAGTAACAATAAAGGTTGCACGTTCATCACCAGCTAATTCACCGCACATTCCCGTCCATTTGCCCTCTGCATGAGAAGCATCAATTACTTGTTTTATTAAACCAAGCACAGATGGCTGCATCGGATTGTAAAGATGTGAAATTAACTCATTGCCTCGATCCACCGCCAAAGTATATTGGGTTAAATCGTTAGTACCGATACTGAAGAAATCTACTTCTTTTTGCTAAGAATTTTGCATTTACAGCAGCGGATGGCGTTTCAACCATTACGCCCCACTTGGATATGCTCATCAAAAGCTTTGCCTTCTGCACGTAATTCCGCTTTTTAATGTTTCAATAACCGCTTTTTAATTCTCGAACTTTCTTCTACAGAAATAATCATCGGGAACATCACCGCCAATTTACCAAACGCCGAAGCACGCAACACCGCGCGTAATTGTGCATTTAAAATTTCACGGCGATCTAACGCAATGCGAATTGCACGCCATCCCAAGAATGGATTCATTTCTTTTGGTAAATCTAAATATGGAAGCTCTTTATCGCCACCAATATCCATAGTACGAAGCACGGTTAAACGTCCATTCATTGCTTCTACGACTTCTTTGTAGGCGATGAATTGTTCTTCTTCCGTCGGAAGCTGTTCACGATCCATAAATAAAAATTCAGTTCGGTATAAACCAATACCTTCTGCACCATTACGATCTGCCCCTTCACAATCACGGATTGTCCCGATATTCGCGACGACATCAACTTTATGTCCATCCAATGTGATGGCTGGAAGATCTTTTAATTTAGCTAACTCTGCTTTTTCCTGAGAAATTTTAGCTTCAAGTGTTTTTAATTCATCAATCTGAGATTGTGTTGGATTGATATAAACGTGATTATTTATGGCATCTAAAATTAAGTAATCACCTGTATTAACCAATTCGGTCACATTATTTGTGCCTACAATCGCTGGTAATTCTAAAGAACGAGCCATAATAGAAGTATGAGACGTTCTACCACCAATATCAGTGACAACCCCTAATACTTTTTCAAGATTAAGTTGAGCAGTTTCTGAAGGAGTCAAATCATAAGCGACAAGAATTGATTCCTCTTGAATATCACCAAGATCTACTATGTACATGCCCAAAAATATTTTTTTAATTAAACGGTTACCAATATCACGAATATCGCCAGCACGCTCTTTCAAATATTCATCATCGATCTCCGACAACATTGTGACTTGTTGATCAATAATTTTGCTCGCTGCAACTGCGGCATTGACTTTATTTGGAACGAAGATAATCAAGAATTTCTTCTTCTAATTCCTCATCCTCAAGAATCATCAAGTGACCTTCAAAGATTGCGGCTTTTTTTCTTCACCTAAAGAAACTAATGCGCGCTCTCTGATCGAATTAAGTTGTTCCACCGCCAATGCACGACCTTCATAAAATCGAGCGACTTTCTGCGTCAATTTGATCATCAGTAATTTTTTTGCGTATCAAGAACAATCTTTTCTTCTTTAAGAACAAGTGCCTTACCAAAGGCAATACCTGGGGATGCGAGAATGCCAGAAATCATAGATACCTTCCGAAATAATTAAAAAGGGATAGATAAACAATAGCCATAAAATTTCTCAATTTTATGGCTAAGTCAGTATTATTCTAAGGTTGGAATTAAAAGCAACTAAATGGTCTACAGCCTGTTGCTCATCTTCACCTTCTGCAGAAATGGTAATCACTGTTCCCTGTAGTTAACCCTAATGTTTGTAGCTTAAAACAAACTTTTTTGCACTTGCGCTCTTACCGGCAGACGTTACTGTGATATCAGAAGAAAATGCTTTAGCTTCTTTCACAAATTGTGCTGCTGGACGAGTGTGTAAACCGTTTGGCGCAGTGATTTCAACATCTTTTGAGTACATAATGCTACCTCTACTAATTAATGGTTAAAAATAGAAAAACTAGGAAGTTGCCCTAGTATCCTTTTTTTCAAAGCAAAAATAATCAAGAATAAACACTAAAAAGCTTGAAATTAAAATCATAAAAAGATAAATAGTTTATTTATTACACATAGTGCGCAATCGTTAAACAGCTGAAAAAAATGACGCTGTGATTTTTTGTTTCACTTAAACTTTCAATTAATCGATGATAATTATCATAACGAACAGGCGAAATTTTCCCTTGCTCAACTGCTTCACGTAACGCACACCCTGGATCGCTCAAATGTTTTACAATCACGGAATTTACAGGTTCCCAAAACATATTGAAATTCTCGATACCCTTTTTGTGATTTGCTCCGCATCTAAATGCCAAAGCCCAAATTCTCTAATTCCTGGCGAATCAATTAAATTACCGCCTTGTGGCAAATGGTAAAGACGTGATGATGTCGTCGTATGCTGCCCTAAGCCTGATGATTTCACTCACATCCCCTACTTGAGCGTTTACGCTAGGCAAAATATGATTAATTAAACTCGATTTACCAACACCAGATTGCCCAACAAAAATCGCCGTACCTTGTGCCAAAAAGTGCGGTTAATTTTTTTCCATATTTTCACCGCTCTTTGCTGAAATCATTAAAATTTCATAGCCAATATCTTGGTAAATTTTTAAGTTGGTCTTCAATTTCTTGACGCTGTTCTTGCGCCAATAAATCCACTTTATTCAAAACAATGAGAGGCGTGATTCCCGCAATTTCACACACAACAAGATAACGATCGATAATATTTAAGGAAAGCGTTGGCAATACTGCTGATACAATAATAATACGATCAATATTCGCCGCAATGGGTTTCAAACCATCATAATAGTCAGGGACGGGAAATTTCATTTTTCTCGAGGGTGAATTGCCTCAATCACGCCACTCACACCTTGTAATTGTTCATTACCTTTACGCCAAACGACTTTATCTCCCACCACCAAACTCGACAAGGTACGGCGCAAATTACAACGATAAATTTCGCCTTGTTCATTTTCGACATCAGCATGAATCGAATAACGCGTTACCACAACACCTTCTTGTGATTCTCAAGCATTTCATCTGACCATTCAATCTCTTTTTCTTATGGCGATGTAATGTTTTCGCATTATTCGATTGAATTCTTCTGGTTTTGGTTTTGAGTTAATTTACGTTTAGCCATAAAAAGTGCGGTCGTTTTTTTCCCTTGTTTTTTTGGTAAAATGAAAAAAATTTTTGCATAGGATACCTGATATTATGTCATTCGATAAACAAAATCTTATTTGGATTGATTTAGAAATGACCGGTTTAGATCCGGAAAAAGAACGTATTATTGAAATTGCGACTATTGTGACAGATAAAAATTTAAATATTTTGGCAGAGGGCCCAGTATTAGCGGTTCATCAGTCTGATGAATTACTCAATAAAATGAATGATTGGTGCCAAAAACACATAGTGAAAAACGGCTTTAATTGAACGCGTAAAAGCCAGCAAACTCACCGAACGTGCAGCAGAATTACAAACCTTAGACTTTTTAAAAATGGGTGCCCAAAGGTGCGTCGCCAATTTGCAGTAACAGTATTGCCCAAGATAAACGCTTCTTAGTGAAATATATGCCTGATTTAGCTGATTATTTTCATTATCGTCATTTAGACGTGAGCACATTAAAAAGAACTTGCCGCACGTTGGAAACCTGAAATTTTAGAAGGCTTTTAAAAAGAGAATACGCATTTGGCGCTAGATGACATTCGAGAATCAATTAAAGAGCTAGCTTATTATCGCGAACATTTCATGAAATTAGATTGACGAAAACTTCAACAAAAAATTTCTTTTTATGAAATTGCCCTTGCAAGCTCTAAAAATATTTGTATAATGCGACCTCATTCACTGATGTGAACTGCGGGAATAGCTCAGTTGGTAGAGCACAACCTTGCCAAGGTTGGGGTCGCGAGTTCGAGCCTCGTTTCCCGCTCCAATTTCACATTATAAAAGCATTATTGCGGGAATAGCTCAGTTGGTAGAGCACGACCTTGCCAAGGTCGGGGTCGCGAGTTCGAGCCTCGTTTCCCGCTCCAAATTTCAATCCCTAGCCAAAAGGCTGGGGATTTTTTCTATCTACAAAAACATGATCGCCCCAAACTCTAAAAAGTGCGGTGAATTTTTCTCAAAAAAATAAAGGCTTGTGATTTAATAACACAAGCCTTTATTTTTATGCTTTCTTCAACCGTTTTGCGCGACGTTTCATTCTTCTTACCCAACGAGTAATTCGCCATGCACGCGTAATTGAATAGACATAAAGGAAAAAAATAAAATGAAAAAAAGCCGACAAACATCGCCCACTCATTCACATAATAAACTTCTCCTAAAAATACCGATAGTTGCACAAACTGCAGAAACAAACGTAATCAATAAAAAAGCTTGTCTTGATGTCAAAACCCTGCTCTCACCATTAAATGATGAACGTGTAAACGATCTGGACGGAATGGGCTTTTACCTTTACGAACTCGGCGATAAATAATCGCAACCATATCAATCAAAGGAATCGCAATAATCCAAAGTGCGGTGACTGGATTCATAGGATGCCCTTTTTCCCTTGCGTACTCAATAACAAAATCCAAATAATGGTAAAAGCCAATTAATGTACTCCCCGCATCCCCCATAAACACCTTATATTTCGATCCAAATGGAATCCCTAGATTTAGCATCAAATAAGGTAAAATCGACACGATTAAAGCAAAACTCCAATGCGCCATATCCATTTGCCCATCTCGATACATCAAGAAACCTATCGCGGCAAAAAGAAACGCAAGAGAGCCCACCGAGCAATCCATCAATACCATCAATCATATTAAAGGCATTAATAATCGCGATAGTGGCAAAAGACGGTAATAATCAAACCAATTGAACCAAGCGTTAACTGGAAAGGCCCTAAAATTTGACCAAGATGATCAAGATAAACATTCCCAAGATCGATCATTAAAATCGCCAGAATTGCTTGAATCCCTGCTCTTAAGAAAGGACTGATATCAAAGCGATCATCTAAAATCCCAATCGCCAATAAAACAAAAATACTGAACAAATAGAGATACGGTAATCGAAGCTGATCCCATTCCATCAAGTAATAGCAAAAGATTTCCAACAAAAAGCGATACGCCACCGATTAGCGGAATTGCGCCTTGATGACGTTTACGATAGTTTGGCTTATCAACTAATCCAATCCAATTGGCAACTGGTCGCATCACAATCAATGTTAAAAATGCGCCAAGAAAAGTAACAAAAATACTCAGCATAGTGTGACCCTAAAAAATTTTTGTAAAAGGATAACATAAGGCAAATTTACCTAGAAATATATTTTTATAAAAAGGACTATCCAATATTTTGATACAGCACGTTACGTAATATTTCTCTTTGTTGAGAATCCAGCGCTTGCCCAAATTGGTTCGTCAAAATAAAAAGTCCTCAGCTTTTCTCGCCCACAGTGGTAATTTTCGCATTCAATAAATTGAGATTTAGCTCACTAAAAATCTGGCTCACTTGCGCTAATAACCCTGGTTTATCCAACGCAACCAGTTCCATTTCAGTATGCTCTTTTTATTTTCGTGTAAAAAAACGTACGTCGGTTTGTACACTGAAAGTGTTGAAGCTGACGATTCGGCGCAATAGAAAGTGCGGGTAATTTTTCACTTTGAAGGGCTAATGTTAGAGCTTGCTCTAATTCTCGGCGACGATCAAATTCCACTAATTCACCGTTAAGTTCTGTGATGATAAAGCTATCAAAAACATAACCATCTTGTGTCGTAATAATCTGCGCATCATGGATACTGAATTTTTTTGTGCCAATGGTACTCACGACTTTATTAAATAAGTGCGGTTGATCTTGGCAATAAATAAACACTTCCGTGCCGCCAAGTGAAAAAGCGATTACTAATTTTCACTAATAATGCCTCAGCGAAATCCCACCAGCAAACTTGTATGCCACGCGATTTGTTTTTGGCGTATTACGCACAAAATAATCTTCAGGACAACGATCCCATAATTGCTCAATCGAGATTGGTGCAATATCGGAATAATCCTGCGTTAAAATTTGTTGTGCAAGTTTTCGGTTTTCTTCCGATTTTTTTCTGAGTAATCAAGCAATTCTTTTCATACCTTGTGCAAATTGCTGTTCAGTAAATTCATATAAAGAGGCAAAAAGCGAACGTTTCCAGCTATTCCATAAATTGCCATTGGTTGCACAAATATCCGCCACCGTTAAACAGGTGAGATAATCTAATCGAACTTGATTTTTGCACGGCTTCCGCAAAATTCATGACGACTTCAGGATCATGAATATCACGGCGTTGCGCCGTAATTGACATCAGCAAATGGGATTGGACAAGCCAAGCAAGGGTATCAATTTCTCGACGATCTAAACCATGTAATTGCGCAAAATCTGCCACATCTTCTGCGCCAAGTTCTGCGTGATCACCGCCCCGCCCTTTTGCAATATCGTGGAATAACGCTGCAATATAAAGCAAAGTGCGGTCAGAAAGTTGGCTAAAAATTCGATGAGCAATCGGATGTTCTTGCGCACTTTCCTGTGACAGAAAAACTTTCCAATTTCAACATCACGCGCAATGTATGCTCATCCACCGTATAAATATGGAAATAAATCAAATTGCATTAAGCCCTCAATGGCTTGCCATTGCGGAAGATACGCAGTTAATACGCCATATTGGTGCATTGGCATAAACGCACGCTTAATCGCATTAGGTTGATTAAACAAACGTAGAAATTTTTTCTCGAGCAGCAGGAATTTCGCATAATTTTTGTGGTAGTTGATCTAAGGAAATTTGTAATTGACGCAAAGTATCAGAATGAATATTGGCCTGTTCGTACTGCGTTAAATAAAAAGAATAAATCTAAAATTCGCTCTGGTTTTTCTTGAAAAACACGGCTATTACGCAAACATAAGCATTGGTTAATCAGTTGAAAATCATCGTCTAACTGATGAATCACGCTATCCTGATTTGATGAAAGCACATTTTCTCGATAATGCTGAATCAACAAATTACTAATCAGCGAAATTCGGTGCAATGCTTGGAAAAACATTTCATCATTTTTTCCACAGCTTGATTGCCTTCCCCTCGAAAAACCCAACAATTCACTGACTTTAATTTGAGCGATCAAACAACAGACGATTATCGTAACGTTTCAAAATCAAATGCAAAGCGAACCGCACTTTAAATAAAAAGCACGACTTTCTTGTAGTTGCTGATATTCTTGAGGATAAATAAAACCACTTTGTAAAATGGCCTCAAGGGTCAAAGCCCCCGAATGGCGCAACGCCACCCAATACAACAAATGCAAATCACGCAAAGCCACCAGGGCTGTACTTTAATATCTGGCTCAAGGTTATAAGCCGTATTATGATAACGCTGATAACGTTCTATTTGCTCTTGCACTTTGGCATTAAAAAAATCTTCTTTCGACCAAAAAAATCAGCATGTTTTTTACCAATTCATTTAGCGCATCAAAGTGCGGTCGATTTCCAGTAGAAATCTAGCTTCTAATAAATTGGTGGCAATCGTAATATCTTGTTTTTCCTTCCGATTCGCATTGTTCTAAGGTTCGAACGCTATTTCCCACCTCAAAGCCACAATCCCATAAAAATTGGATAAATTGGGTGATCTTTTCTTCAATTTCTGGGCTTGGGTGTTTGCTCGACCAAAAATTAAAAAAAATCTAAATCCGACAAAGGAAACATCTCACGCCGTCCATAACCGCCCACCGCAATTAAAGAAATCCCCTGTTGTTCACTTAATCCCTATTTCCTGCCAAAGTTGAATCAATAAGGCATCATAAAAAAATCACTGCGATTTTTCAATAAGCTCAAAAATGGAATAACGAGAAAAATTCTCTAGCTCAAATTGCTTAAGATTTTTCTCGCTCAATTTTGACCGCACTTGGCGTTAAAGGAAAAAGATAGTGTCGGAGAAAACAGCATATGATTGCCTTTTTTGTTAAATCGAAAGTCGCTTTATTATAAAGAAAAACAAAAAGGGCGTATATCTACGCCCTTATCTTATAATTTAATGTCAATTACACATTCACCATAATCCGCGAAATTCGACCTTCTGCAATTTCTTCATCGCGAATAGTCATTACTTCACAACCAGTTTCTGTGACAACAAGTTGATGTTCATATTGTGCTGAATGGCTACGATCTTTGGTTTTTACTGTCCAACCATCTCCCATCACGCGCACTTCTTTTTGCCCTGCATTAATCATTGGTTCAATCGTGAACACCATTCCGGGTTTTTAAAATCACACCGCCATCATCTGCGTAATAATGCAATACTTGAGGTTCGCAGTGAAATTCTGTACCGACACCATGTCCGCAATATTCACGCACAACGCTGAAAGTTTGGCTTTCTGTATATTTTTGCACAGCTTTACCTATTTCATTTAAACGAATACCTGGTTTTACTGTGCGCAATCCCTACGTATAGGGCTTCCTGTGCCGCTTCCACTAACTTTTTACTACGAATATTCGTTTCGCCGCCCACGATATACATTTTTTGAGTTATCACCAAAATAACCGTCTTTAATCACCGTGACATCAATATTCACAATATCGCCATTTTTAAGCACTTTATCGTCACTTGGAATACCGTGACAGACAACTTCGTTAATGGAAATACAAGTAGCCTTTTGGGAAACCGTGATAATTCAAACAAGCAGGGAATAACCTTTTTGTTCATTTACCATATATTCATAGCAAATTCGATCAAGTTCACCTGTAGTTACACCCTGCTTTTACGTAAGGTTCAATCATCACCAGCACATCCGAAGCCAATTTGCAGGCCCTCACGTAGTTTTACAATTTCTTTTTCTGTTCTAATTGGAATAGCCATTTTATTTCACCTTTTTGAAAAAAATTTTTGCCAGATTATAGCACGATTTCTAGGAAAAACTGGATTACACTTGAATGGAGTAAATGGTTATTAGATAATAACGGAATTCAAATTTTCGGGAAGCGGGAAATAATTATGACAGATAACATTGCAGTACCATTGACATTTACTGATGCAGCAGCGAATAAAGTAAAAAATTTAATCAGCGAAGAAGAAAATACTAATTTGAAATTACGCGTGTATATCACGGGTGGTGGCTGTCAGCGGTTTCCAATATGGTTTTACTTTTGATGAAAAAGTGAATGAAGGCGATTTAACGATTGAAAAATCAGGGGTTCAACTTGTGATTGACCCAATGAGTTTACAGTATTTAATCGGTGGTACCGTCGATTACACAGAAGGTTTAGAAGGTTCACGCTTTACTGTAAATAATCCAAATGCTACCAGCACTTGTGGCTGTGGTTCATCCTTTAGTATCTAAGATGGATTTTCAATTTACACATTATCAAGGCAATGTATCCGTAAAATGTTCGATGGAACACATTGCTCTTGCTAACTGGTTCAATACTGAAGTGCGGTCAAATCCAAAGGCGATTTTGACCGCACTTTCTACTGCAATCACTCTCTGAAAATCAAGAAAAGATCTTAATCGGCGCAGAATATACATTGTTTTTTAGATGCTGATGAAGTAATGGTACGAGCGAATAATCTCGCCATTGAAACAGATGAAATTCTGGAAGACGATTTTTCATTATTATGATGAAGAAAGCATTGCTTTTTGTGGCACGCAAGATTTTTATCCATTTCCTCGAAGCTTATGTTGATTTTTATCTCTTAACCGACTATGACCACCGAAAAACGTTCAAAAAAATCCCGAAGAAAAAAACACCTAAAAACGCCGTTCTTTCAAAAAGCTTTCTATTAAAAGTAGCGTTTACTGGTGCGGTATTAACCGTATTTTATGGCGGATATTTAGATTGGCAAATCCGTTCAAAAATGGACGGGCAAATTTGGCGTTTGCCCGCTGAAGTGTATAGCCGCATTGAAAGTGTGAAAATTTCAGATAATCTCGCTTTCGATGAAGTGATTCAAATTTTATTAGATAACGAATATCGCCAAACGACCATGGTAGCCGCACCAGGCGATTTCAAATTAGAAGATGATACCATTGTGGTTCTTCGCCGAGCTTTCCCTTTCCTGATAAACCAGAACCACAACGAGTTTTACGTTTACGTTTTGTCGATAACAAACTCAATCGAATTGAAGATCTCGTTTCCGTAAAAGCAATCGATGAATTTCGCCTTGCACCAAAATTGATTGCAATGTTGGAATCTGATAATGAAGATCGCCTTGCAATTCCTTTACAAAATTACCCGCGCTTATTGATTGACGCCTTAATTTTAACGGAAGATCGCCGTTTTTATGATCATCATGGTATAAACCCAGTGGGGATTATACGAGCATTAATTACCAATATCCGTGCGGGGCAAACGGTACAAGGTGGTAGTACGCTCACTCAACAACTCGTGAAAAATTTATTTTTATCAAGCGAACGTACGATTACCCGTCAAAGCGAACGAAGCCTTGATGTCATTGGTGTTAGATTGGCGTTATGATAAAAACCGCATTCTCGAAACCTATCTCAATGAAATTTATCTCGGACAAAATGGCGATACGCAAATTCACGGTTTTTGAATTAGCTAGCCAATTCTATTTTTGGTCGTTCGATTCGTGAAATTAGCTTAGATCAAATTGCACTTTTTAGTCGGGATGGTCAAAAGGTCCCTTCACTTTATAATCCTTGGCGTAATCCTCAGAATGCCTTAGAGCGTCGTAATGTTGTTTTAAAGCTCATGCTTGAACATAAAATGATCGGCGATGAACTTTACCAATTATTAAGCCAACGACCTTTAGGGTGTTCAACAAAAAGGACAAATCTCCCGTAAATATCCGTCATTTATTCAGACTTTACAGGCGGATTTACGTCGTGAACTAGGCGAACATAAAATATCCAGTTTACTTGGCGCACGTGATTTTTCACCACAATGGATTTAAAACAACAAGCCCAAGCAGAAAATGCAGTGGTGAATACAGTTTCACAACTACAACTGAAAACTAAAAATCCATATTTAGAAGGCGCCATGATTGTTGCGGATTACCGTGTGGGTGAAATTCGTGCGGTAGTGGGTGGTTTGCAAACGCAATATGCAGGCTTTAATCGTGCATTAATGGCAAAACGTCAGATTGGTTCTTTAGTAAAACCTTCTATTTATTTGACCGCACTTTCGAATCCAGAACAGTTCCGTTTAAATACCCCAATTAATAACCAGCCAATTACGATTAATGTTAAAGGTAGCCCACCGTGGCAGCCACGCAACTATGACAAAAAATATAGTGGTTCGGTGATGTTAATGGATGCCTTAGCGCGTTCTTTAAATATTCCGACTGTGAATATTGGGATGAAAGTCGGCTTTGAGCAAAAGTCATTGATACACAAAAAAAGCGATGGGATGGGATAATGTGGAAATTCCAAAAGTGCCCGCTATGTTGCTCGGGGCTTATACTATCTCACCTTATGATGTAACTAAACTTTATCAAACTATTGCGAATCAAGGTGGACGGATTGAGCTCACAACCGTCGATACCATTGCGGATCGTCAAAGGAAATATCATTTATCAACATGATAAAAACCGCAAAACAAGTGGTACCCACAGAAGCCGCATTCCAAACGTTATTTGCGATGCAACAAACTGTTGAACGAGGGTACAGCTCGTAGCTTGCAAAATGATTATGCGGACTTACGTTTAGCTGGTAAAACAGGGACAACAAATGATGCGCGTGATACTTGGTTTGTAGGGGATCGATGGAAAAATATCAGCACAGTTTGGCTTGGTCGCGATGATAATGGCGAAACAAAACTTACTGGCGCATCAGGCGCATTACAGATTTATAAAGATTATTTAAGCCATACTTATATTGAGAAATTGAAGCTAAATAAACCATGCGAATATGAAATGGGTTGGTATTACCCAACATGGCAGCTGGGATTGTGACAGCAATCGAGTGATCCCAGTTTGGGTGAATAATGGGCAAAATTTCTGCGGAGGCACATCAAATGCTTCTCCATCACCAGCTACTCCACCAGCTGAAACAGAAATTGCTCCTCGACAAGAAAGCGTCTGGGATGTATTGGATAACCCAAATCCACCCGCTCAATAATTAATCGCGGTATATTTCTAATAGTAAGCAAATATTTTTGGAAGCAGAAAAAAACTACACTTCCCCTGAAATTTCAGGGGATTTTTATTTCTTTTAAAAAAATAGCAAACGTTTGCTTTAAAAAGTGCGGTACAATACGCGCCAGTTTTTTTACTTTCATACAGGTGCAAAAACGATGACACAACAACTCCCCACTCTAAGTCTAAAAAAATCTATTCAGGTAAAGTACGCGATCTCTATGAAATCGATGATAAACGTATGCTAATGGTTGCTTCTGACCGCTTATCTGCGTTTGATGTTATTTTTAGATGATCCTATTCCACGAAAAGGCGAAATCCTGACTCAAATTTCCAATTTTTGGTTTAACAAACTTGCTCACATTATGCCGAATCATTTCACTGGCGAGAGTGTTTATGATGTATTGCCAAAAAGAAGAAGCTGATTTAATCAAAGATCGCGCTGTAGTGTGTAAACGTTTGAATCCCATTAAAATTGAATCTATCGTACGTGGCTATTTAACTGGCAGTGGTTTAAAAGATTACAAACAAACTGGAACCATCTGCGGATTAAAATTACCTGAAGGCTTAGTTGAAGCCAGTAAATTACCAGAACCTATTTTTCACCCCATCAAGTAAAGAAGCCGTTGGCAATCATGATATAAATATCAGCTATGCAGAATGTGAAAAACTCATCGGGGCTGATTTAGCCGCACAAGTAAAAGAAAAAGCTATCGCACTTTATACTGCTGCTGCAGAATATGCACTGACTAAAGGCATTATTATTTGCGACACAAAATTTGAATTTGGTTTAGATGAAAATGGCACGCTCACCTTAATGGATGAAGTATTAACACCAGACTCTAGCCGTTTTTGGTCTATCGATACTTATCAAGAAGGGATTAATCCTCCATCATTCGATAAACAATTTGTACGCGATTGGTTAGAAAAATAGCGGCTGGAATAAACAAGCTCCCAGCACCGAAAGTGCCAGAAAATATTATTCAGAAAACGGTTGATAAATATCAGGAAGCACTGGATTTATTAACAAAATAGAGATCAAAATCCCTGCTATTTACAGCGAGGGATTTTTATGCATGATGACAACTAAAGATTTTTCGTCTTAATACATAAAAGGCTAGACAAACATAAAAAGTGCGGTTATATTTAAAGTGACTTTTTTTATTCAAATAAAATGATTAATTATTCAATCTAAATTATAAACAAGGAAAAGATATGTCAAATACAATTCTACAACATTTACCTGAAGGAAAAAGTCGGTATCGCGTTCTCTGGCGGCTTAGACACCAGCGCTGCATTACTTTGGATGCGTCAAAAAGGCGCAGTGCCTTATGCCTACACCGCCAATTTAGGTCAACCTGATGAAGATGATTACAGCGCAATCCCTAAAAAGCGATGGCGTATGGTGCAGAAAATGCTCGCTTAATTGATTGTCGTGCTCAGCTTGCTCATGAAGGCATTGCGGCAATTCAATGCGGTGCATTCCATATTTCTACAGGCGGAATTCCTTACTTCAATACGACTCCACTAGGTCGCGCAGTAACCGGCACAATGCTCGTTGCAGCAATGAAAAGAAGACGATGTAAATATTTGGGGGATGGCTCTACATTCAAAGGGTAATGACATCGAACGTTTCTATCGTTATGGTTTATTAACAAACCCGAAATTTAAAAAAATCTATAAACCTTGGTTAGATGCGCAATTTATTGAAGAACTTGGTGGCCGCTTTGAAATGTCTCAATTCCTTATCGAACATGGTTTTGACTACAAAATGTCCGTTGAAAAAGCCTACTCGACCGATTCCAATATGCTGGGTGCAACCCATGAAGCAAAAGACTTAGAGCAATTAAGCACAGGCATGAAAATTGTTAAACCAATTATGGGTGTCGCATTTTGGGATGAGAAGGTAGAAATTAAACCAGAAACAGTAACCGTCACTTTTGAAGAAGGCGTCCCTGTCGCATTAAATGGTAAACGTTTTGATAATGCAGTTGATATTATTCTAGAAGCAAATCGTATCGGTGGTCGTCATGGTTTAGGGATGTCTGACCAAATCGAAAATCGTATTATTGAAGCAAAATCTCGTGGTATTTATGAAGCACCAGGGATGGCATTATTGCATATCGCTTACGAACGTTTAGTAACTGGTATTCACAATGAAGATACCATCGAACAATATCGTATTAATGGCATCCGTTTAGGGCCGTTTGTTATACCAAGGTCGTTGGTTTGATCCACAGCATTAATGCTGCGTGAAACAGCACAACGTTGGGTGGCAAAAGCAATTACGGGTACGGTAACACTTGAGCTTCGTCGTGGTAACGACTTCACTATCTTAAATACTGAATCACCAAACTTAACCTACGAAGCAGAACGTTTAAGTATGGAAAAAGTGGAAGATGCACCATTTGATCCAATTGATCGTATCGGTCAATTAACTATGCGCAATTTAGATGTATCTGACACCCGAGGTAAACTTGGCATCTATGCACAAACAGGTTTATTAAGCGCAATTAAAGATTCAGTATTACCACAATTAGGCAAGAAATAAGATAAAAGTGCGGTGAAAACCGACCGCACTTTTCAGATTATAAAAATGGCTACCTATGCTAGCCATTTTTATTCCCCGCATCTTTTTCTAATTCACCTTGAGAAAATGCTTGTAACTTATGAATCTCATGCTTTGTCAGAAAGCACTTTATTATCCTTTAACATCTGTTCTGAACGCGCCATAATAAAACGTAAATAATCATAGTTTTGCGTGTTTTTCAAATAAAGCCTGTGCTTGATACATATCAGCAAAATCCTTATTTGCTTGGGTAAGCAACATCTTTTGCCAACTAAAACAATTAGTGCTAATGCCAATGCAATGACGAGTGCCATAACCGTTCGTCGGATAATAAAGCACCCCACCTACAACAAATAAGCCTGAAACAAGTCGAGGCTATTTTGTAATATAAGTTTCACTGGGTGGTACTTGGATAAGTTCAGATAATTTCATTCAAATTCACCATAAAAATAAGGGCGTTATCATCGCCCTTATTATTAGCTTTCGCAAGGATTATGCAAGAATACCAGCCAGTAACCTAAAATCCCACGCCATAAACCAAAGATAATCACCATTGCATTCACTTTTTACGTAATAAATACATACATAGAAAGTCAGTAATAAGGCTAATAAACCCGGAAGTAGATCATTTAATACGCCTTGCAAAGGTGACAACAACTTCTTCACCTAATTGGTTTTTATAGCGTGTAAGTTCTAATGGCACATTAATACTTGTCCATTTAGAAACAAGTGAGCCCATGACAAAGAGCCAAGAATAGAAGCTTGAGTGATTTTTGCAAACGTCCCCCATATCAGAAAAGACGATTTCTGTGCCTTTTTCATAACCATATTTGAAACCATACCAGCGCGTAACAGCACGGATCACATTGATTAAGATAAAAAAGCAATAATGGACCCAAAATGCTACCTGTTAAGGCAATTCCAGCACCAAGTGGCGGCTAAAAACTGAGGCGTAAAGTTCCCCAGAAAAATAGGATCACCCACACCAGCTAGTGGCCCCATAAGTCCGACTTTTACACCGCTAATTGCCGCATCATCTACATCTTTTTGCGCCATTCGCACGCTCTTGTTCCATTGCTGCCAGTCACGCCCATAGTGCACGAGATCCAACCCAAGGTTGAGTATTTGAAGAATTCAAGATGGCGTTTGAGTGCCGCGAGCTGATCTTCTTTTTACTATATGGGCGTTTTGATTGTTGGGATCATCGAAAGCACAGAAATCCCATTGATTGCATACGTTCAAAGTTAAATGAACCTAAAAGGAACGTTGAACGGAAATAAGTATCAAAATATCACCCTTTGTAAGAGTTACTTTTTGTTCTGACATAATGCGCTCTATAGACCTTCTAATTCGTTATCAGCAAGTTTTTCTTTACTTGCCACTAGGATCACGACTTGGTTAAAACGCGGGTTTAATTGGATATAAAGCATGGCTAAACAAGTACCAAGAATACCCAATCCAACTAAGTTTAGTAATTAGTAAAGCGAAGCAATATAAAACCAAGGAAGAAGAATGGCATTAATGCACCCGCGCGCATCATATTAATCACCATTGCACAACCCACTACGACGATAAATCCACCCGCAATTTGTAAGCCACGAGTAATCACTTCAGAAGTTGCATCTAATGCACTAGTTACGGCATCTGTACCTGCAACTAAACCAACCGCTAATGCAGGAATTGCAACACGCAATGCTTGTAAAGAAAAGCCCTGCAAAATGGCAAAGTTCAATCCCACGGAAATTAAGCTTGTTCAGCAAATTTATCTGCTTTATGTTGTAAGAAGATTGTTAGTGTACGTACGAAAATAGTAAGCACTTGACCTGCAGCAGCAACTGGCACCGCGATAGCAATCGCCGTCCCCACAGATTGACCACCCTTAATAACAAGAATCGCAGAGATCACACTAGCAAGTGCTGCATCTGGCGCCATTGCTGCCCCAACGTTCATCCAACCCGAAGCGCGATCATTTCTAATGTACCGCCAAGGATAATACCGGTTTCAAGATCGCCTAATACCAAGCCAATCATCAGTACAAGCGAATAGTGGACGGTGGGTTTGACGTTCATCTATACGCTCCCCATACCGCAAATTGCCGCGACAAGCACGACTAAAATGAGTTCCATTGTTGACATAAAAATGCGCTCCTAGAATTTAATTGAATCAAGTTTTCGTGAGTAAGTTCAACAGGCTTATTCGCGGCCACTTTTTGAAGGGAAAGCTTCACGCCCATATCAAGTAATTTTTAAATGCGTCCACGTTTGAAGGATTCACTGTGACTGCATCAGAAAGCTGTTTATTGCCTTCTTTATGCCGTCATTCTCCACGTTAATGGTATCAATACGTAAACCACCTTCGATTAAACGCACTGCATCTTCAGGCTTGGTTACAAGCATTAAAATATTACGGCTCGCATATTTTGGATTGTTGTAAACCTTAATCGCTTTATCCACAGGAATGACATAGGCTTTCAAATGTGGCGGCGCAATTTGAAGAAGCAATTCCTTACGCACTCATCATTTGCCACTTCATCACTATTAGCAAAAATGGCTCGCATTTCACTGCTTTTTGCCCAAGAAGTAGCGACTTGACCATGAATTAAACGATCATCAATACGCAGTAAATTGACACTCATACGTCCATTAGATCGTATTGAGTATTATCTTCTTCGCTTTCTTGTTCTTCTTTTGCTTCCTCTTTTTGGAGTTTCAGGTTGAGCGAAAGAGGCAACGTCATCTGGTTTCCGATAACTTTTCACTGCCATTACCCCAACTTCCTTGGCGACATCAGCAAGTGCTTCCGCTGATTTTTGCATCATCCTTGGCATCTAATACTTTAATAACATTGGTAAACCTACACCAGTGACAATATCATCTTGAGGACGTTTTGCCGCTACTGGCAGCCGCGTTATAGGGCTACCACCAAATAAATCTACCAAAAATAACACGCTATCTGATGGCGAGCATTCAGCAATAATAGCCTCATACTTTTCCACCAAGGTGTCTTTGCCCTTCTCCTGGAACGAATGTTACACCATGGAGGCCTTCCACCTCACCAAACACCATTTCAGAAGAGTTGACCAACTCTGCAGCAAGCTGCCGTGAGCTGCAACGATTACTTGAATCATTGGATACTCCTAAGGTTGAAATAAATCGTCAAAGAGCATAGAGTAAACGGTTGCGTAACTCAAGATAATTATAAGTGTTGTACCATTAAAATTGACATACATCAATTCTTTAGAACATAAAAAGGTATTGTAAACGGAATAATTTAGTGTGCATTATGCTTAATTACACTTCATAACTTTTGGATAAAAAGTGCGGTATAAACTAAGAAAAGTTTTTTAGCAAAAACCGATTTTTCAATCACTGAAAATCGGTTTAAAGAAGAACAATTTTATTGAACGATTTCTCCGACAATACTGCGAGTTGCTTCTTTCACTTCCGTAAGTTTCACTTTCACAATATCACCTATTTTGTAAATGCGCTCACCCTTTTAATATAAAGGGCAATCTCATCAGAATTCACCTGCATTTCTTCTTTATTATTATGTAAAGTTGAAGCAGGTATAAAACATTGAGGCGCCATTTTTCAATAATTGCACACGTAATCCACCACGCATCACATCTTGCACTTCCGCCTCAAATTCAGCATTTTGATGCAACTTTATCGACAAGATAACGGCAATATAACCAATCTGCAATATCACGTTCTACTAGGCGATTTTTGACGACGAGCCTCTTGTAAACGGGCCAGCACTTCATCTTGTGGCTTTTTCACAGGACTTGTTGTAGTCAACACTGCTTTAATTAAACGATGGTTCACCATATCAGAATATTTACGAATTGGAGATGTCCATGTCGCATACCCTTCTAAACCAAGACCAAAGTGCGGTGCTAATTCTGATTTAAATTCGGCGAAAGTTAAATAACGACGTAAACGGAATTCTAAATAGTCGCCTTCAATCGGTTCAATATCATGGCGCATTTGGCAATAACCGTTTAATGTCGCCAAATTTTCTATCGAATAACGCTCAGCAAGTTCAGCTTGATTTTGTTCATTGGCTAAATTTGCCATTAAGAAATTGTGCGCATTCTCTAAGAATTTCTTATCAAAACCGCTATGCGTATTGAAAATACCAGTTTGTGCCTGCTCTGCTAAGAATTGTGCAGCACAAATGTTAGCAATAATCATCGATTCTTCGACAATTTGATTGGCTATACGACGATATTCTGCTTTGATTTCTGCCACTTTGCCATTTTCAGCCAGCACAAAAAGAATAATCCGGTTTTTTTCTTTAAATAACAAAGAATGCGTCTTACGCCATTGAATACGTGCTTTAGTAAATTGATGTAACCAATCAATTTGTTGTGCAATTTCTGATGTTTCTGGCTGCCATGAGTTGTCTACACTATTCTAAATAATCCGACACTTTGTTATAAGCCAATTTCGCTTTAGATTGAACATAAGCCGAAACAAAATGCGGTTTAGCCATGATATTGCCTTCAAGATCCGTTTCGATATAACAAACAAGGGCTGGACGCGTTTCATTTTGCGATTAACGAACATAATTCATCAGATAATTCGCGTGGCAACATTGGGATGTTAAAGCCTGGCAAATAATTGGTGAAACAACGCTGTTTCGCATCTTTTTCAATTTGAGAATCTAACGCAATATAAGCAGTTGGATCCGCAATCGCGACAACTAATTTCCAACCTATTTGTTCACTATTTTGTTCGATAGGCTCGATATATAAGGCATCGTCCATATCCATTGTGCTTTCTGAGTCAATCGTCACAAAATGAAGTGCGGTCAGATCTTCACGGGTTTGTTGATCTAACATTTCATAACTTTCAGCGCCTTGCACAGGATAACGAGATTGCTCATGACGTGCCAATGTTACCCACCAAGGGGCAAATTCATCGTCAGCTCGGCAAATAAACTGATTAATAGTGGCATAGAAAAAACGATCATCACGTAATGGGTGAGTTTTTAAATTTGCAACGACCCAGTCGCCTTCTTGTAATTCTTCTTTTTACGGATTTAGCTTGTTGTGCGCCGATTGGTTGATTGATACTTGGATGATCCACCAAAACTTGCAATTTCTTGTCTTTATTGAACCGCACTTTTGCAATGAAACGTGTCAACATTGGCTCAATTAAGGATTCCGGCTCGGCTTGTTCTTTATCGCCTTGCTTTTCAATGGTGGCTTTGATTTTGTCGCCATGCATCACCTTTTTCATTGAAGGCGGCGCAATGAAAATAGGTTTTCTTATCGCACTCTAAAAAGCCATAGGCTTTATCTGTGCTTTTTACCACGCCTTCTACATGCTCTTTGCTATCGTGGATTTGTTGTTTTAAGCTGTGCGAGTAAAGGATTATCTTGAAAACATAGTTATATTTTTAAAAGAGAAAAGGCAGACTGAAAAAGCCTGCCTAAAAAGAATGTAAAGAAAAATTATTCTTCGCCTAATTCGCCCATTGCGGTGATGCTGAAACCCTGCATCTACATGAACAATCTCACCGGTAATACCCGATGCTAAATCAGAGCATAAAAAAATGCCGCTGAGTTACCCCACATCTTCGATAGTGACAGTACGACGTAATGCAGCGGTTTTCTCAAAGGTAGAAAGCATTTTTCTTGAAGTTTTTTTAATGCCCTGATGCCGCTAAAGTGCGGATTGGACCAGCAGAGATCGCATTCACACGAATACCTTCTTTACCTAAATCCGCAGCCATCACGCGAGTTGCAGCTTCAAGAGACGCTTTTGCTAAACACATGACGTTGTAGTTAGGAATTGCGCGCTCTGCACCTAAGTAAGACAACGTTAATAATGCAGCATTTGGATTTAAATAAGGACGTGCCGCTTGTGCCATAGCAACAAAAGCTGTATGCGCTAATATCGTGAGCAATACGGTAACCTTCACGTGTCGCTGCATTGACATAATCGCCATCTAATTGATCGCCCGGTGCAAATGCGATTGCGTGAACAAAACCATCAAATTTTTCCCAACGCTTACTTAATTCTGCGAAGCAATTTTGGATGCTTTCATCAGTTGCAACATCTAAAGGAAGCACGATATCAGAACCAAATTCTTTGGCAAATTCTTCTACGCGCGGTTGTAATTTATCGTTTAAATAAGTGAAAGCAAGTTCTGCACCTTGTTCTTTCATTGATTTTATGATCCCGTAAGCGATAGAACGATTGCTTGCAAGACCGGTTACTAAAATGCGTTTACCTGTTAAGAAACCCATAATTTTTTTCCTATATTGTTAGCGTAAAAACTTGCGTAGTATAAGCGAAAAATTTGTCTTTGTACAAAGCAGACCAATTTTTTTCTAAGAAAACCAACCGCACTTTATTTACAAATTCGTTTGAGCAAAAACCTAAAATCAGCGAAAATAGCCCACATTTTTAATTGAACGAAGAAGAAACAATGAGTTATCCATTAGAAGAAGTTAATAAACGTCGCACTTTTGCGATTATTTCCCACCCCGATGCAGGTAAAACAACCATCACCGAAAAAAAGTACTTTTTATACGGAAATGCGATTCAAAACTGCAGGTTCTGTAAAAGGCAAAGGCTCGACTGCGCATGCCAAATCCGACTGGATGGAAATGGAAAAACAACGTGGAATTTCGATTACCACTTCCGTAATGCAATTTCCTTATAACGATTGCTTAGTGAACTTACTTGATACTCCGGGGCACGAAGATTTCTCTGAAGATACTTACCGCACTTTAACCGCTGTGGATAGCTGTTTAATGGTTATCGACTCAGCAAAAGGGGTTGAGGAACGTACAATTAAACTAATGGAAGTAACTCGCTTACGTGATACGCCAATCATCACCTTCATGAACAAACTCGACCGCGATATTCGCGATCCAATGGAATTATTAGATGAAGTGGAAAATATTCTGAAAATTCGTTGTGCGCCAATTACATGGCCGATTGGTTGCGGAAAATTATTTAAAGGCGTTTATCATATCGCTAAAGATGAAACCTATCTTTATCAATCCGGTCAAGGCTCAACCATTCAAGAAGTTCGCATTGTGAAAGGTTTAAATAGCCCTGAATTAGATGCCGCTGTTGGCGATGATTTAGCACAACAACTTCGCGATGAATTGGAATTAGTGCAAGGCGCAAGTAACGAATTTAAACATGATGCCTTCATTAAAGGTGAACTTACGCCGGTATTTTTCGGGACAGCATTAGGTAACTTTTGGTGTGGATCATTTCCTTGATGGTTTAACACAATGGGCACCAAAACCACAATCTCGTCAAGCGGATACAAGAACAGTCGAAAGTTCAGAAGAAAAAAATTCAGTGGTTTCGTATTTAAAATTCAAGCCAATATGGATCCAAAACACCGCGACCGTGTTGCCTTTTATGCGTGTCGTTTCAGGCAAATATGAAAAAGGCATGAAATTAAAACATGTTCGAATTGGTAAAGATGTAGTGATTTCTGACGCACTCACCTTTATGGCTGGCGACCGTGCTCACGCCGAAGAAGCTTTACGCTGGCGATATTATTGGTTTACATAATCACGGCACGATCCAAATTGGCGATACCTTTACGCAGGGTGAAACATTGAAATTTACGGGGATTCCAAACTTTGCACCAGAGCTATTCCGCCGTATTCGCTTGAGAGATCCACTCAAACAAAAACAATTACTTAAAGGTTTAGTACAACTTTCAGAAGAAGGTGCAGTGCAGGTATTCCGCCCATTAATGAACAACGATTTAATCGTGGGCGCTGTAGGGTGTCTTGACAGTTTGATGTGGTGGTTTCTCGTCTAAAAACTGAATATAACGTAGAAGCCCATTTATGAAAATGTGAACGTTGCAACCGCACGCTGGGTGGAATGTGCCGATGCGAAAAAAATTCGAAGAATTTAAACGCAAAAAAATGAGCAAAAATTTAGCTTTAGATGGTGGAGATAACTTAACCTATATTGCGCCAACAATGGTAAATCTGAATTTAGCTCAAGAACGTTATCCTGATGTCGTTTTTTTACAAAACTCGTGAACATTAAAACGATAAAAGTGCGGTGAAATTTCACTCACTTTTCCAGAAAAAGCGGGGAAATTTAATTCAACGCTTTTCTTTTATTTAGAGACTTTTTCTTGTCTTAATCGCCAAAGTTGATAAACATTCACCACAGCTAAAAAAATGCATTTAATAATGCTACAGGATAAGCAGCGATAATTACGCTATAGATGACAAATAAAAATTGCGCCAATGCTATTCACTATGCGTAGATGTACGATAGATTTAAACAAAAAAACGATACTGCAACAAAAAAAGGTTGCGATATAAACCCAATAATTCAACTAAATTCAATTCCATAATTCTGTTCTCTTCGATTAAAAATAAAAACGGGCGCCATGATAAAAGATTTTTTTAAAATAAGGAAAAGATCAGAAAAAGCAACCGATTGCAAGATAAAATTATTTTTATCTTACGAAAGAAATAAAGATATCTTTAGCATCATGAGCGCATAAAAAAAGCCGGGACGAGTACGCACATCTAAAATCTTGAGAAAGCTTATCCAATTTGGGGGAATTAGATAACATTAGCTCGCTCAACTCGCACTTTGTCACCGGCTAAATTCTTTTTAGCAATCTAGATGCTCATACTATGAACAATAAAAGAATTTAATAAAACGAGGTTCTATCTTTTGTAATAACTAGAATTCCAATTTCTATCATTCTAGAAATCAGATTGATTATAAACTATGAAGTAACTTTAGATTCAAGAGAATTCTAGAGAAATGAAAAGTTATGATTTTATTCTAAATAAAGACAAGTTGTACTAAAACCATATAGAAAAGCGTACCAACAGCAATAGATAGAAACATATTTTTCTTCCAAAAATGCAACCCTAGCACCACTATGCCTGCAAGAAAATCAGGGATACCATGATAACCAGTTAAAACATCAATATTCTTATAGCAATAAACTACAAGCATACCAAACATGGCTGGAGGTAAAACTTTTCCCAAGATAGCGAATATATTGTGGAATCGGACGATTAGCTGGGAATACAAAAAATGGCAATAAGCGCGTAAATTGCACCGTAAGCACACAAATTCCAATCGTCATAATCTGTTCTGTAAGTGTCATTTTAGCGACTCCAATTTTGTGTCTAATTTAGGTCCACGCATAGTTAGAATTAACCAGATACCAATTAATGTTGGAATTAAGAAATATTCTCTTTGCCTACAATCAGTAAAAAAAGCCAATGCAATCCCTAAACCTAAGAGAGAGCTTTCATGGGATTTTTCCTTTATCCAATTTTCTGCAAAAATGACTAAGAAAAGAGCGGTCATCGAGAATTCCACACCTTTTAAATCAAAAGGTAAAACAGAGCCAAATAAGTTACCAATTGCAGCGCCAACCACCCAATAAATATGCAAATATAAGCTGACAAAAAAACATATACCAACCTTTATCTAAGTGCGGTGGAATTTTTGGCCATATAATTTAGAGAAAAGGATTCATCTACAAGGGTGGTAATTAAATACCAACGTTTATGACCGATATGTACCCCATATTTTTTTCTAACATTGATATGCCATAGAAAAATCTGGCGAGTACTGATCATCAAGGTAATTAATAACACACTGATTGGGAGAAAAAGGGCGATAAGTGCTCCAGCAGCAATAAACTCAACCGAACCGGCATAAATAAGTAAAGCCATCAAAGTAGGATATAAAAATCCGAAACCTAGTGCCTTCATATAAATACCGTATGCCACACCAAGAAATAAAAATCCGGCAATCATCGGCGCACTATAAGGAAAAGCAGCTTTAGCCGCCGCACTAATCAGGTGAGGCTGCTGATTTTGTTGAGAAAAATTCATTTATTACTTCTATAAATCTAAAACAGATAGCCCTGGTAAAGTTGAAAAAAACTTTGAGCTTTTTACGGTTTGATAAAAATCTTCTAAATAAGAAAGGGATTCATCTTCTTTGCGAATAGCCGCATATAGATTGCTATATAAACCTTCTTTTGTGACTTTTCTTGCCACGACATAGCCCCTTTTTCCAAATAAGGCAATGCAGCCCAATAAGGGATAGTTGCAATGCCACGACGACTCGCTACTAGTTGAATCATAGCAATAGTCAATTCAGTTGTGCGGCGAGTAGGATTAATGCCTTTTGGTTTAAGCACTTTACGCAATAGATCTAACATATCATCAGGAACCGGGTAAGTTACCCAGGTTTCATCTGCAAAATCTTCCGCATCCCAAATTTCTTTTTTTCTGCTAAAGGGTGATCTTTTTGAGCAAATCCCAACCATCTCATAAGAAAAGAGCGGTTTAAAAATTACATCATCATTATGCTCTACTTCTGATACTATCGCCCAATCTGCTCGGTGAGAAAGCAATAAACCAACAGGATCCGTATGAAAACCAGATACAATATCCAACTCAACTAGCCCCCAATGCCGACGAAATTCGTCCATAGCAGGCATTAACCAATCAAAACAAGTATGACATTCCACAGCAATTCTCAGCTGACCCAGCATCACCATGTTTAACCCGAGCAAGATCACGTTCAGCATCAACGACTTTTTGGCATCACTTCATTAGCAAGACGAATTAAACGCTCTCCCTGCTGAAGTAAAACGAAGTGGATTACTTTTACGCTCAAACAAAGGTAAAACCAAACTGTTCTTCTATTAATTTAATTTGGTGAGAAAGAGCTGATTGCGTTAGATATACTCGTTTTGCTGCCAAAGAAACGCTACCCGTCTCTTTTTAAAGCCAGTAAAGTTTTTAAGATGTCTAAATTCTAGAAAGGTTGGTTTCATTAAAAATATTCATACAAAATAGAAAAATTAGATGATAGATATAATACCTTAAAATACGAAATATTCGAATTAATATTCTATAGAGAAAAACAAAAACCCCCAGTCACTTTCAAACTGGGGTTCTTCTGTTTTTTTATTTAATTTAAATTGTATTTGGTAACCTGGCGGTGCCCTACTCTCACATGGGGATGCCCCACACTACCATCGGCATTACAGCGTTTCACTTCTGAGTTCGGTATGGTGTCAGGTGGTTCCACCGCACTATCGCCGCCAGGATAATTCTTTGATAACTCGTTTTTTTCTTTTTATCTTTCGCTACTCAGTCTTACTCGACCTTTCACTCGTTCTTATTGGCCACAAGCTGAACTCGATTTTCTTTCTATTAAGTCTTCTTATTTAATTTGTTTGTCTAGTCTTCTTTTCCGCTCTTTTCCAAAAACACTTGAGCGTTGTATAGTTAAGCCTCTCGGGCAATTAGTATGCGTTAGCTCAATGACTCACATCACTTACACACCGCACCTATCTACGTCTTAGTCTTAAACAACCCTTACACATCTTGATGTGGGAGAACTCATCTCTTGGCAAGTTTCGTGCTTAGATGCTTTCAGCACTTATCTCTTCCGCACTTAGCTACCCGGCAATGCGTCTGGCGACACAACCCGGAACACCAGTGGTGCGTCCACCCGGTCCTCTCGTACTAGGAGCAGCCCCAACCAATTCTCCAACGCCCACGGCGAGATAGGGGACCGAACTGTCTCACGACGTTCTAAACCCAGCTCGCGTACCACTTTAAATGGCGAACAGCCATACCCTTGGGACCTACTTCAGCCCCAGGATGTGATGAGCCGACATCGAGGTGCCAAACACCGCCGTCGATATGAACTCTTGGGCGGTATCAGCCTGTTATCCCCGGAGTACCTTTTATCCGTTGAGCGATGGCCCTTCCATTCAGAACCACCGGATCACTATGACCTACTTTCGTACCTGCTCGACTTGTCTGTCTCGCAGTTAAGCTTGCTTATACCATTGCACTAACCTCACGATGTCCGACCGTGATTAGCAAACCTTCGTGCTCCTCCGTTACTCTTTGGGAGGAGACCGCCCCAGTCAAACTACCCACCAGACACTGTCCGAGACCGCGTTCCGCAATCTTCGTTAGAACATCAAACGTTAAAGGGTGGTATTTCAAGGACGACTCCATAATCACTGGCGTGACTACTTCTAAGTCTCCCACCTATCCTACACATCAAAATTCAATGTTCAGTGTCAAGCTATAGTAAAGGTTCACGGGGTCTTTCCGTCTAGCCGCGGGTACACCGCATCTTCACGGCGATTTCAATTTCACTGAGTCTCGGGTGGAGACAGCCTGGCCATCATTATGCCATTCGTGCAGGTCGGAACTTACCCGACAAGGAATTTCGCTACCTTAGGACCGTTATAGTTACGGCCGCCGTTTACTGGGGCTTCGATCAGGAGCTTCTCTTTCGATTACACCATCAATTAACCTTCCAGCACCGGGCAGGCATCACACCCTATACGTCCACTTTCGTGTTTGCAGAGTGCTGTGTTTTTAATAAACAGTTGCAGCCAGCTGGTATCTTCGACCGGTTCAACCTTCAGGGGCTAGCCCTTACAATCTACGCCGGCGCACCTTCTCCCGAAGTTACGGTGCTATTTTGCCCTAGTTCCTTCACCCGAGTTCTCTCAAGCGCCTGAGTATTCTCTACCTGACCACCTGTGTCGGTTTTTCAGTACGGTTTAGATAAACCTGAAGCTTAGTGGCTTTTCCTGGAAGTGTGGTATCGGTTACTTCAGCTCCGTAGAGCCTCGTCATCATCTCTCAGTGTTAAGGAAGTCCGGATTTGCCTAAACTTCCCACCTACCAACTTAAACGCACATATCCAACAGTGCGATAACCTAACCTACTCCGTCCCCACATCGCAGTTTATCCAAGTACAGGAATATTAACCTGTTTCCCATCGACTACGCTCTTCAGCCTCGCCTTAGGGGCCGACTCACCCTGCCCCGATTAACGTTGGACAGGAACCCTTGGTCTTCCGGCGAACGGGTTTTTCACCCGTTTTATCGTTACTTATGTCAGCATTCGCACTTGTGATACGTCCAGCATGCTTCTCGATACACCTTCTTCCGCTTACACAACGCTCCCCTACCCAACAGACTGCGTACTGATGCCGCAGCTTCGGTGCTATATTTCAGCCCCGTTACATCTTCCGCGCAGGCCGACTCGACTAGTGAGCTATTACGCTTTCTTTAAATGATGGCTGCTTCTAAGCCAACATCCTAGCTGTCTAAGCCTTCCCACTTCGTTTCCCACTTAATATAGACTTTGGGACCTTAGCTGGCGGTCTGGGTTGTTTCCCTCCACGACGGACGTTAGCACCCGCCGTGTGTCTCCTGAGTATCACTCTTTGGTATTCGTAGTTTGCATCGGGTTGGTAATCCGGGATGGACCCCTAGCCGAAACAGTGCTCTACCCCCAAAGGTGTCCGCTCAAGGCTCTACCTAAATAGATTTCGGGGAGAACCAGCTATCTCCCGGTTTGATTGGCCTTTCACCCCCAGCCACAAGTCATCCGCTAATTTTTTTCAACATTAGTCGGTTCGGTCCTCCAGTTAGTGTTACCCAACCTTCAACCTGCCCATGGCTGAGATCACCGGGTTTCGGGTCTATACCTTGCAACTATTCGCCCAGTTAAGACTCGGTTTCCCTTCGGCTCCCCTATTCGGTTAACCTCGCTACAAAATATAAGTCGCTGACCCATTATACAAAAGGTACGCAGTCACCCTTTCAGGCTCCCACTGCTTGTACGTACAAGGTTTCAGGTTCTATTTCACTCCCCTCACCGGGGTTCTTTTTCGCCTTTCCTTCACAGTACTGGTTCACTATCGGTCAATCAGGAGTATTTAGCCTTGGAGGATGGTCCCCCATCTTCAAACAGGATATCACGTGTCCCGCCCTACTTCTCGTTAACTTAGTACCACAGCCTGGATGTTTGAGTACGGGGCTATCACCCTGTGTCGCTAAGCTTCCCAGCTTATTCCTCTATCTCTGCTGCTATCATTAACAGGCTCTTTCGCTTTCGCTCGCCGCTACTGACGAAATCTCGGTTGATTTCTTTTCCTCAGGGTACTTAGATGTTTCAGTTCTCCCGGTTTGCCCTCACTTACCTATGGATTCAGTAAGTGATAGTAGATTCTTCATCTACTGGGTTTCCCCATTCGGATATCTTGGATTAAACGCCTCTTATCGACTCATCCAAGCTTTTTCGCAGATTAGCACGTCCTTCTTCGCCTCTGATTGCCAAGGCATCCACCTTGTACGCTTAGTCACTTAACTATACAACCTCAAATGTTTTTCAAAACTCTAATATAAAACTAGAATTGTGCTCTGAGCGCACTTTTTGAGTGTCATTCATTCAACTAAACACTTGATTGCTTTTTGTTCAATCAAGATTTATCACAAAACAGGTTTGTTTTCAGAGCTTCCTTCTCAGTTCCCTCTTTTCACTTTCCTATCTTGCCTACTCAGACTTTCTCTCGAAAATCTCTTGTTTTCAGCTTGTTTCCAATTTTTTAAAGAACAGTAAGATAATCTAACAAAGTTATCTTTAATTGGCGTCCCCACGGGGATTCGAACCCCGGTTACCGCCGTGAAAGGGCGATGTCCTAGGCCTCTAGACGATGGGGACATCAATTAAAAGATACTCTATCTTATTCTTATCTTTCAACGTTGCTTTCGCTTCGTTTTCAATTGCTCATTTGTCTACAATTATCAGCCAATCTGTGTGAGCACTCGCTATCTCTCGTCTTTTGGTAAGGAGGTGATCCAACCGCAGGTTCCCCTACGGTTACCTTGTTACGACTTCACCCCAGTCATGAATCATACCGTGGTAAACGCCCTCCCGAAAGGTTAAGCTATCTACTTCTGGTACAACCCACTCCCCATGGTGTGACGGGCGGTGTGTACAAGGCCCGGGAACGTATTCACCGCGACATTCTGATTCGCGATTACTAGCGATTCCGACTTCATGGAGTCGAGTTGCAGACTCAATCCGGACTTAGACGTACTTTCTGAGATTCGCTCCACCTCGCGGCATCGCCACCCTCTGTATACGCCATTGTAGCACGTGTGTAGCCCTACTCGTAAGGGCCATGATGACTTGACGTCATCCCCACCTTCCTCCAGTTTATCACTGGCAGTCTCCTTTGAGTTCCCGACCAAATCGCTGGCAACAAAGGATAAGGGTTGCGCCTCGTTGCGGGACTTAACCCAACATTTCACAACACGAGCTGACGACAGCCATGCAGCACCTGTCTCATGGTTCCCGAAGGCACTCCCGTATCTCTACAGGATTCCATGGATGTCAAGAGTAGGTAAGGTTCTTCGCGTTGCATCGAATTAAACCACATGCTCCACCGCTTGTGCGGGCCCCCGTCAATTCATTTTGAGTTTTTAACCTTGCGGCCGTACTCCCCAGGCGGTCGATTTATCACGTTAGCTACGGGCACCAAGCTTTAAAGCTCAATCCCCAAATCGACAGCGTTTACAGCGTGGACTACCAGGGTATCTAATCCTGTTTGCTCCCCACGCTTTCGCACATGAGCGTCAGTACATTCCCAAGGGCTGCCTTCGCCTTCGGTATTCCTCCACATCTCTACGCATTTCACCGCTACACGTGGAATTCTACCCCTCCCTAAAGTACTCTAGTTACCCAGTCTGAAATGCAATTCCCCAGGTTAAGCCCGGGGCTTTCACACCTCACTTAAATAACCGCCTGCGTGCCCTTTACGCCCAGTTATTCCGATTAACGCTCGCACCCTCCGTATTACCGCGGCTGCTGGCACGGAGTTAGCCGGTGCTTCTTCTGTATTTAACGTCAATAATGCATGCTATTAACATACATCCCTTCCTCAATACCGAAAAGAACTTTTACAACCCGAAGGCCTTCTTCATTCACGCGGCATGGCTGCGTCAGGGTTCCCCCCATTGCGCAATATTCCCCACTGCTGCCTCCCGTAGGAGTCTGGACCGTGTCTCAGTTCCAGTGTGGCTGGCCATCCTCTCAGACCAGCTAGAGATCGCAGGCTTGGTAGGCCTTTTACCCCACCAACTACCTAATCCCACTTGGGCTCATCTCTATGGCATGCGGCCTTGCGGTCCCGCACTTTCATCTTCGATACTACGCGGTATTAGCTACAGTTTCCCGTAGTTATCCCCTCCATAAGCCAGATTCCCAAGCATTACTCACCCGTCCGCCACTCGTCAGCAAGAAAGCAAGCTTTCTCCTGCTACCGTTCGACTTGCATGTGTTAAGCCTGCCGCCAGCGTTCAATCTGAGCCATGATCAAACTCTTCAATTCAAGTTCAATCGCTCAATAAACTGCTTAGCTATAAATAAAAACACTACTTAAAAAAAGTAATTATGAATTTTTCAGTTAAGCACCTATTAAGACTTCAAAATTAAAAATATTTTTAAAACAAGTCAATCAACAAGTGCCCACACAGATTGTCTGATACATTGTTAAAGAGCAAAAACAACGACGCACTTGGAAACTTAAATACTTCACAACAGTGCGTCGTTGTGTGCGGTGCATTATAGGGATTTTAAAAACCCTTGCAAGTACTTTTTTTGTAAAAAAATATTTAAAAATGATCTTTTGGATAAAGTTAATACAAAAAGGTCTATTTGACATCAATTTTTAGTCTATTTTTTTATTACATCTAAAGATTCAAATCCCCATAGGTGTAAAAGCTTTTTAAATTGAGATTCTTCTGGAAAATGTTCAGTACAAAAACATTTGATTATGTTTTTCACCTTGAGCACGTACACTTTTACCATCGAGCAAATATTTTATCCGCTTAGCAATCGCCGCTCCAGGATCCATAAAATATTTAATTTGTGGCAAGCATAACTGAATTTCATCTTTGATGAGTGGAAAAGTGAGTACAACCTAAAACTAATGTATCCAAATCTGCCATGTCTGCCCACGGAGATAACTCATCTTTTTAAACTAATTAGATCAACGGAATGACCACGAATTTTTTTGCTCCGCAATTTCTACTAATTTTGTGGTTCCCAATCTCTCAACAATACAATCTTGCGCAAATTTATCAATCAACTCATCGACATAATGACGCTTTACTGTACCCTTTGTAGCTAATAAACCAATATGTTTTGTCTTTGTCATTTCTGATGCAGGTTTAATAGCGGGTACAGTCCCAATGATAGGAATATCAAACGCAGCTCGCAAAGGTGGAAGCACAACTGTACTCGCTGTATTGCAAGCTATCACGATTGCATCTAATGGATAACGTTGATTAATCAGTTGGCAAACCGCTAAAGTGCGCTGAATAATACTTTCTTCTTCTCGTTCTGAATAAGGAAAGCCAGCATTATCAAAAACAATAGAGATAATGCCAATTTGGTAATAATTTTTTGGCTTCACGATATACGCTAAATCCCCCCACTCCAGAGTCAAAAAAAAGTACAGTTGGGCGTTTTTCTTTTTTATCCATTTAAAACTCTTTGAAAATTGACCGCACTTTTTAAGCGTTCGAGTAAATCTCTTTATTATTTAACCAACGACGAATCAGACTTTCTGCTGAGATCAGGGTATTTTTTTGGATAAGTGATTTTCGCATAAAATTGCACCGTTGGTATCATTTTTTTCTATCTCGCATTAAATTTGCTACTCGTAATTCAGCAATGCCCGTTTGTTTGGTTCCAAGCACTTCGCCTGGCCCACGAATTTCTAAATTTTTTTCCGAAATAACAAACCCATCTTGGCTATCTCGTAGCACTTGCAAGCGTTTTTGCGAAACTTTACCGAGCGGAGGTTTATACATTAGTACACAAAAAGAAGCCGTGCTGCCTCGACCGACGCGCCCTCGTAACTGATGAAGTTGCGATAAACCTAAACGCTCTGCATTTTCGATAATCATCAAACTCGCATTCGGAACATCAACCCCCTACTTCGATCACTGTCGTTGCCACCAATAAATCCAATTCTGCATTTTTAAAACGCATCATGACATCTTGTTTTTCTTGTGGTTTCATGCGCCCGTGCACTAGCCCAATATTTAACATAGGTAATGCTTTCGTTAAATCTTCCCAAATCGCTTCAGCAGCTTGAGCTTCTAAAACCTCTGATTCATCAATTAACGTACACACCCAATAGGCTTGGCGTTTTTCATTAAACACAAGCGTTTTTTACTCGTGTCACAATTTCAGCACGACGTTCTTCAGAAACCACCACTGTTGTTATCGGCGTACGTCCTGGAGGCAATTCATCAATAATTGATGTATCCAAATCTGCATAGACGGTCATTGCCAACGTTCTTGGAATCGGCGTTGCCGTCATAATTAACTGATGGGGATAAAATCCCGCTTTTTCGCCTTTCTCACGCAACATTAATCGTTGATGCACACCAAAACGGTGTTGTTCATCAATAATCACTAATGCTAAGTCGGAAAACTCTACTTCTTCTTGGAATAAAGCATGCGTCCCTACAACCATTTGTACGGCACCAGTTTTGATTTTTTCAAGCTCTGCCTGTCTTGATTTTCCTTTTACTTTACCGGCTAACCAACCAACTTCAATGCCGAAAGGCTCAAACCAACGTCGAAAATTATTCGCATGCTGTTCTGCTAGTATTTCTGTTGGCGCCATTAAGGCGACTTGTTTGCCATTATCAATTGCCGTTAAAGCAGCCAATGCGGCAACCAATGTTTTTCCCGAGCCCACATCCCCTTGCACTAAGCGCATCATCGGATAATCTTTGATAAGATCTTGTTCAATATCCAACACTACTCGCTTTTGCGCATTAGTGGGTTGAAATGGCAAGGTGGCTAAAAATCGCTGTTTTAAATCGGTTTGATAATGTAGCGGTAAAGCATAAAATTGCTGCGTTCCTAACCGCACTTTTTGCATAGCTAAATTATGCGCCAGAAGCTCTTCAAAGATTAAAGCGCTGTTGCGCAGGATGCTTACCTTGCTCTAACATTTCTAATGAAATATCTGGCGGCGGACGATGCAATAATCGCAATGCCTCTTTTAAGCTATATTGATGTGGATTAAATTCATTAGGCAAAATTTCTGCAATCTGAACTTTGTCGAGTAATGCCAAAGCCTGATCCGTTAATTTTCGTAATGAATTTTGTTTTAGCCCTTCCGTTGTGGAATAAATTGGAGTCAATGTTTCTTCCAATACTATAGGCGCATTATCTCGCACAATTTGATATTCTGGATGATGAATTTCTGGCATATGACGCCCACGTTTTTACCTCTCCAAAGGCCTTTACTCGCACACCTACTTGAAAAACTATTACGCATTCCCGCATTAAAATTGAAAAAAACGTAACATAATTTTTCGATGTGCCGTCAGACAAACTAACCGATAAAATCGGGCGACGGCCAAAAAGCGACTTCGCAGGTTTGTACAATTCCTTCAATGGTAAAAATATTGTTCAGGGGCGAAGATTAGCGATTGGCGTAATTCGCGTACGATCTTCATAGCGAATAGGTAAATGAAAGAGTAAATCTTGCAGGTTATGAATGCCGATTTTAGCCAGTTTATTAGAAATGGCCGCACCAACACCAGAGAGGCTGGTCAAAGGTACGGCATCGAGAAGTTCAAGGCTCATAGCTCATTAATATTGCGTTTGACATTAACGACGCCAGTGATGCCTTTAATGCGATGAACGATATTGGCAAGGTGTTTGATATCTTTTACACAAACCTGCAAAATCACAAGCAATAAATTGTTCTCTAATTCTTCCGTCCAAATATTTTGAAGACTGCTTTCGCTCGCAGAAATTGCGGTCATTAAACTAAGCAAGGCATTCTGCTCATTCAATATTTCTATTTGTAATTCTGCCTCAAAATTCACCGCACTTTGAACATTATCCCATTTAGCCAGCGATTGGCGACAAGCATTTTTCAAACTTGCACAATGTTGATGGTGTACCACTACTGTGTTTTCTTGTGTACAACATCCCACAATAGGATCACCAGGGATTGGATGACAACATTGAGCAAATTGTGTTTTACCCACTTGCATTGGTGCAATAGTGAGTATTTTTGATTCAAATTCGAGATTCTTAGTATTAGCAGATTCTAACGGCACGCCCACAAATTGATGCGCAATCATGGAGGCAGACTGATTACCTAAACCAATTTCTCGTAATAATTCATCTAAAGAAGAAAGGGCTAAAGCATCTAATACAGTTCTAATTTGTTGAATAGAAAAATCACCTAAATTATGAGGCTGTAATGCTGCATTAAGCTCAACTTCACCTAATTTCACCGCATCCTCTTCACAACGCTGTTTGAGATAATGGCGAATCCGTGTTTTCGCACGAGCAGTTACCACGAAATTTAACCATGCGGCTTCAGGATGCGCATTTGGATCGGTGATGATATTGACCGTTTGACCAGACTCAAGGGCTTGCGAAAGCGGATAAGGTTTATGCTCAACGGTCACACCAACACAAGTATTCCCCCACATCTGAATGCACGGCATAAGCGAAAATCTACTGCCGTTGCACCCATTGGCAATTCAACAATTCGACCTTTTTGGCGTAAAAACATAAATTTCTTTTCGGGAAAAAAACTCTGATTTTACATTCTCAATAAACTCAAACGAATTACCTACACTTTGTTGAATTTCGACCAAACTTTGCAGCCAGCGTTGTGCGCGAATTTGTGCGGTTGTACTATCGTTTTTTTACCATTTTCTTTATAAACCCAATGCGCCGTAATGCCCATTTCGGCGACTTGTTCCATATCCTCTGTATGGATATGAACTTCTACGGGAACACCTTTTCGGGTCCCAATCATTGAAGTTTGCAAAGATTGATAGCCATTTGCTTTAGGTACAGCAATATAATCCTTAACTCGGCCAGGACGTGGCTTATAAAGATTATGCATTTGGCCCCAAAACGCGATAACAATCATCCACATTTTTTACAATCACACGGAACGCATAAATATCCATGATAGAGTGGAATTCTTGATCCTTTATGCGCATTTTTTTGATAGATCTTGTAAAGGTGTTTTTCACGTCCCCCACACTCGGGCAAAAATGCCTGCGTTTTCTAACCGCACTTTAATCTCTTGTGAAATACGTTCGATTAAATCTTGTCGATTACTCCGCGCCACATCAATGAGTTTTTTTAACACCTCATAACGATGTGGATGCATTGCCTGAAAAGATAAGTCTTCTAATTCATTTTTGATATGCTCAATACCTAAACGATGAGCAAGCGGACAATAGATTTCAAGCGTTTCTTTCGCAATACGGCGGCGTTTATCTGGTCGTAACGAACCAAGCGTGCGCATATTATGCGTGCGGTCAGCAAGCTTGATTAACACAACGCGAATATCACGCGTCATCGCCTAAAATCATTTTGCGAAAATTCTCGACTTGTGCTTCTTGGCGAGTACGAAATTTCAACTTATCGAGTTTTGATACACCGTCCACAATTTCAGCCACACTGGCACCGAACTCTTCTTTCAGTTGTTCTTCCGTATAAGGTGTATCTTCAATAACATCGTGCAAAAGCGCTGCCATTACCGCTTCGTGATCTAAGTGTAGTTGAGCAATAATGGAGGCTACCGCCACAGGATGGGTAATGTAAGGTTCGCCGCTGGAGCGAAATTGTCCTTCGTGCGCATCTCTTGCAATCACAAACGCACGCTTTGATGAGTTCAATTTTATCTGCGGGCAAATACCCTTGAATAATTCGATCTAAATCCGCAAACAGTTCCAAAGGAGACCTACTTATCGTTGAAAGAGAAAGTGCGGTTAAAATATCGTGATTTTTTACCGCACTTTTAAAAGATTATTCTGTAATTAATGCAACAGCTGCTTCTTCCGTTTCTTGCACTTTAGCCATTTCTTGGAATTCTTGTGCATCCATAATATCTTGATTAATCAAACCTTTTTCGATTTCACGCAATGCGATTACTGTTGGTTTGTCATTATCTTCTGGCACTAATGGCGCACTTTGGTTAAGTTGTAATTGTCTTGCACGACGCGCAGCCGTTAAAATTAAATCAAAACGGTTACCAATTTTTTCTACTGCATCTTGCACAGTAACACGAGCCATAATTTACTCCGATTTGTCAAAAATTACTCTATTGAAAGGGCGTTATAATACTCAATTTCACCCTATTTTGCTAGTAGCTGTTGAATTAACATTGCATTTTGTTTTTGTTGATAATCTTTAGTTAAGCGTTCCGATTGCAAAAATACTTTGTAAAATCTTTTTAATGCTTTCTCAAAATCATCATTCACAATGACATAATCATATTCGTCATAATGCGAAATTTCACTTATCGCTTTTTGACATTCGTTCAGCGATAACCTCTTCACTATCTTGCCCACGACCAATTAAACGACGTTCTAATTCTGGCAATGAAGGCGGTAAAATAAAAAAATACTTTTTACTGAAGGCACTTTTTTACGGATTTGTTGGGCACCCTGCCAATCAATATCTAAAAATACATCAATGCCTTTTTGCTAAATTTTTCTTCAATCGCAGGTAAAGAGGTTCCATAATAATTTCCACCAAAAACTTTTGGCATATTCTAAAAATAAATCTTGCTCAATGAGTGATTCAAACTCTTCTTTTGATACAAAATAATAGTGTACGCCTTCAACTTCACCCGGACGTGGGAGCACGGGTCGTATGTGACACAGAAACCATTTTTTTGAGTTGAGCTATCTGATGCCAATAACGCTGAAATTAATGAAGATTTTTCCCGCACCACTTGGTGCAGATAAAATATAAAGATTACCTTGAGACATAGAACATTTAACCTTCTCTAACAATTTCAGTCTATTATGCAGATTTCTCTATAAAAAAATCATCAAAAGTGCGGTGATTTTTTTACGGTACTTTTTCATTCTAATGATGATTTGATATAGATCACAAAAAAAGTAGTAGGGTTTATAGTTTTATAAAAATGCTCGTGCTATACTCTGTGCGCTGTCTTACTGAGTGAGCAGTATTACTCAAAGCAAACAGATTTGTTTAACTTAAATAAAAGGTGAAAATCTTATGGCAATTAAAATTGGTATCAATGGTTTTCGGCCGTATCGGTCGTATCGTATTCCGTGCAGCACAACACCGTGATGACATCGAAGTTGTAGGTATTAACGACTTAATCGACGTTGAATACATGGCTTATATGTTGAAATATGATTCAACTCACGGTCGTTTCGACGGCACTGTTGAAGTGAAAGATGGTAACTTAGTGGTTAATGGTAAAACTATCCGTGTAACTGCAGAACGTGATCCAGCAAACTTAAACTGGGGTGCAATCGGTGTTGATATCGCTGTTGAAGCGACTGGTTTATTCTTAACTGATGAAACTGCTCGTAAACACATCACTGCAGGCGCGAAAAAGTTGTATTAACTGGTCCCATCTAAAGATGCAACCCCAATGTTCGTTCGTGGTGTAAACTTCAACGCATACGCAGGTCAAGATATCGTTTCTAACGCATCTTGTACAACAAACTGTTTAGCTCCTTTAGCACGTGTTGTTCATGAAACTTTCGGTATCAAAGATGGTTTAATGACCACTGTTCACGCAACAACTGCAACTCAAAAAACTGTGGATGGTCCATCAGCTAAAGACTGGCGCGGCGGCCGCGGTGCATCACAAAACATCATTCCATCTTCAACAGGTGCAGCGAAAGCAGTAGGGTAAAGTATTACCTGCATTAAACGGTAAATTAACTGGTATGGCTTTCCGTGTTCCAACTCCAAACGTATCTGTTGTTGACTTAACTGTTAACCTTGAAAAAAACCAGCTTCTTACGATGCAATCAAACAAGCAATCAAAGATGCAGCTGAAGGTAAAACTTTCAATGGCGAATTAAAAGGCGTATTAGGTTACACTGAAGATGCTGTTGTTTCTACTGACTTCAACGGCTGTACTTTAACTTCTGTATTTGATGCAGACGCTGGTATCGCATTAACTGATTCTTTCGTTAAATTAGTATCTTGGTACGATAACGAAACTGGTTACTCAAACAAAGTATTAGACTTAGTAGCTCACATTTACAACTACAAAGGCTAATTAAAACTTTGAAAAAAATTAACCGCTCTTCGGAGCGGTTTTTTTATTACCTAAAAATTTAGTTTTACGATCTAAAAATGAACAATGGGATCACTAAAAATAATTTTAAAAACAATCAATATTCTTCTAGCTTTTTATTCCTATTTAAGATTATATTAGCGCACAACTGTTCGCTCAATGAAATCAAAAAAATAGGGTTAATATGAATCTCGATCTCCATTTTGTTCATCGTATTCAACAACAAGCCAAAACTCGTGCAAATATGACCGCACTTCGCTATAAAGAACACGGCTTGTGGAGAGACATCTCTTGGAAAAAAATTTTCAAGATCAACTCAATCAACTTTCTCGAGCATTGCTTGCTCACAATATTGGCGTGCAAGATAAAATCGCCATTTTTTGCCCATAATATGGAACGTTGGACAATCGCTGACATTGCGACCTTACAAATTCGAGCAATCACAGTACCTATTTACGCAACCAATACAGCCCAGCAAGCAGAATTTATCCTAAATCACGCCGATGTAAAAATTCTATTCGTGGGCGATCAAGAGCAATACGATCAAGCATTGGAAATTGCTCATCATTGTCCACAATTACAAAAAAATCGTGGCAATGAAATCCACAATTCAATTACAACAAGATCCTCTTTCTTGCACTTGGGAAAGTTTTATTGAAACAGGTTCAAACGCCCAACAAAATGAACTAACCCAACGCTTAAACCAAAAACAATTATCGGATTTATTTACGATTATTTATACCTCTGGCACAACTGGGAGAGACCTAAAGGTGTCATGTTAGATTACGCTAATCTAGCTCACCAATTAGAAACACATGATCTTTCACTTAATGTGACAGAGCAGGATGTTTCACTTTCTTTCTTACCGTTCTCTCATATTTTTGAACGAGCTTGGGCATCTTATATTCTTCATAGAGGTGCAATACTTTGCTATTTAGAAGACACCAATCAAGTGCGGTCAGCTTTAACGGAAATTCGCCCAACTTTAATGTGTGCCGTCCCACGTTTTTACGAAAAAATTTATGCCGCCGTATTGGATAAAGTTCAAAAAGCCCCAAAACTTCGCCAAATTATGTTTCATTGGGCAATTTCCGTGGGACAAAAACATTTTGATTTACGTGCGAATAACAAAGCTATTCCATTCTTATTGAAAAAACAATTTGCTTTAGCGGATAAATTAGTGCTCTCAAAACTTCGCCAATTATTGGGAGGGCGTATAAAAATGATGCCTTGCGGAGGAGCTAAAATTAGAACCGGCTATTGGGCTATTTTTTTCCATGCTATTGGTATCAACATCAAATTAGGCTATGGCATGACAGAAACAACTGCAACCGTTTCTTGCTGGCATGATTTCCAATTTAACCCTAAATTCAATCGGCACACTCATGCCAAAAAGCGGAAGTTAAAATTGGGGAAAAATAATGAAATCCTCGTGCGTGGCGGAATGGTGATGAAAGGCTATTACAAAAAGCCAGAAGAAACGGCTCAAGCCTTCACAGAAGATGGTTTCTTAAAAACTGGCGATGCGGGAGAATTTGACGAAACAAAGGGAATTTATTTATTACCGATCGTATTAAAGAATTAATGAAAACCTCAAATGGTAAAATATATCGCACCACAATATATCGAAAAGCAAAATCGGTAAAGATAAATTTATCGAACAAATTGCGATCATCGCCGATGCGAAAAAAATATGTGTCTGCACTTATTGTGCCTTGCTTTGATAGTTTTGGAAGAATACGCTAAACAGATCAATATTAAATATCATGACCGTTTAGAATTATTAAAAAAATTCTGAAATTCTGAAAAATGTTTGAGCAACGTATTAATGCGGTGCAAAAAGAATTGGCTCATTTCGAGCAAGTAAAAAAATTCACGTTACTTTCTCAAGCATTCAGCATCAAATTGGGTGAAATTACACCAACATTAAAATTGCGTAGAAAAGTGATTTTAGAACGTTATCGTAAGCAAATTGAAGATATGTATAATTCAAAAGAATCAAAAATTTATAACTAAAAAGGCTCTCGTTGAGAGCCTTTTTATTCTCAATTATTCAGGAAATTTTTCTTCCAAAATTAATGCTAACCCATCTTCATTATTGGTCGCGGTGACTACATTTTGCAGCTTGTTTAATTTCATCAGGTGCATTTCCCATTGCCACCCCAAGCCCCAACATGTTCTAGCATATCCAGATCATTAAAAGTTATCACCAAACGCAATCACTTCATCGGTTTTTACGCCAAAATAATCTTCCAAAAAACGCACCGCACTTCCTTTGGTTGCACTCTTATGCATCACCTCTAAAAAGTTAGCATGGGAACGACAAATACTCAGATGTGGAAATTTTTTTCCTTTAAAAATAATTTCAATCTCAATGATTTCTTGTGCTTCCCTCAATAATTTGAATTTTATGTGGCGAACGTGTCGCCACTTTCATCAAAAGGATGAATCTCAATTTTAGTGACGCTGCGTTCATAAAATCACCCATTTATTTTCTACGTCGCGAGCATGGCAATCATTATTTGTATAATAATTCACGCCAAGCAAAGGATGATCCGCCAAAACAGTATTAATATCTAAAATATCTTTTGGATCAATTTGTACGCTATAAATTGGTTCAAGATGTTGATTCAAAAATAAGTGCGCCACTAAATGCAACAAGTACATTATTCGTTTTCAAGCTGTTTCCAATAAGGCAAAATCCCCAATGGAGAACGCGCTGAAATTGGCACAAAAGGAATACCATTCTCCGTTAAACGCTTAATTGCTGCAACAGTTCGAGGGGAAATAGTATGTTGAGAGGTTAATAAGGTGCCATCAAAATCACTAAATACCGCTTTATACATCATTACTCCGAATAAAGATTATTTCTCTGCTAGATAAGGATCATCAAAGCCTAATCCTTGCATAATTTGGGTTTCTAAACTTTCCATTTCTTCAGCTTCATCGTCTTCAATATGATCATAACCGAGTAAATGTAAGCAACCATGCACGACCATATGCGCCCAATGCGCCATTAATGGTTTCTCTTGTTCTGCGGCTTCTCGCTCCACGACTTGACGACAAATAACGAGATCCCCTAATAATGGCAACTCCACCTCATCAGGGCATTCAAATGGAAATGAAAGCACGTTAGTCGGGCGATCCTTGCCACGATAAGTTAAATTTAATTCGTGGCTTTCGGCTTCATCCACAATACGAACCGTCATTTCAACTTCATCCCCTTCCGGTTGAACAGCAGCTGTTGCCCACTGCACAATCTGTTCTTCTGTTGGCAAACCCTCTATATTTTCTGTGGCAATTTGCAGATCAACGAATATACTTCCCATTTTACTCTCCTAAATTCTTTTTCAATTTCTGACCGCTCTTTTTCACGTTCGGCTTTTACGAAGCTCCGCTAATTCTTTTGCGACGAATTTCATCTTGCACTTCCCATTCTTCGTATGCTTGCACCACTTTAGCCACCACCGGATGACGCACAATATCTTTTGCTATCAAAATAGTTAAAACTTAATTCTGGTACTTTTTTTCCAACACTTCAATAGCATGGCGTAAAACCAGATTTTTGTGCTACGAGGTAAGTCAATTTGCGTAATATCGCCCGTAATCACGGCTTTAGAATTAAAACCAATACGGGTTAAAAACATTTTCATTTGCTCAACTGTCGTGTTTTTGGCTTTCATCTAAAATAATAAAACTATCATTAAGTGTACGCCCACGCATATAAGCCAAAGGCGCAATTTCAATAACATTACGTTCCATTAATTTTTGCACACGCTCAAAACCCTAACATTTCAAACAAAGCATCATAAAGCGGGCGTAAATAAGGTTCGATTTTCTGACCCTAAATCCCCTGGTAAAAACCTAACTTTTCGCCCGCTTCCACCGCAGGTCGAGTAAGTAAAACGCGACGAATTTCTTGACGCTCTAAAGCCTCAACTGCAGCAGCAACCGCTAAAGAATGTTTTCCCCGTTCCTGCTGGGCCAATACCAAAACTAATATCGTGAGTTAAAATATTATGCAAATATTGAACTTGATTTTTCACCCTCGAGGTTTAATCACACCTCGTTTAGTTTTTAATTGTTGTACTGAAAACATTATTTTTCAGCACGGTTCGGTTCAACTTGAGATAGCATTCGACTTTCTTGTAAAGCCATATGCACATCTTCCAAATCTAACTCTTTTCACTTTTACCTTTTACGGGCGCAGTTTCAACATATAAATCTTGAATTAATTTCACCGCACTTTTTATCAATTTTTGCATGATAAGGTTTTATATCCTCTTCCACAGTATCAATATTAAAAGTGAAATTATGACGAGCAATGACAAGGTTAAATTCTTTTTCAATAAGTTTTTAGATGATCATCAAATGCACCGCATAAAGATTGCAAACGTGCATTATCTTGAGGTTCGAGAGTAAATGAAAGCATGAGGATACTAAGCTGGTGAAAATTGCGGTTATTCTAGCGTAATTACAGCTTTTCATGGGAAATAATCATCACTTTGTTTTCATCCCTATTCCCTCTATAATATGCGCCCTTTAATTATGTTACAAACTGGATATATTATGGCTGAACAAAATAACCGCTACGACGAACTTAGATACTACTCAAAACCCTTTTCTTACACGAGCATTGCGCTTTTGGAAGGGAATGCAACATTATGGGGATTAACACCCACCAGCACTCAAAGGTGCTAAAAGTATTAGAATTAGGTTCTTCTTTTTGGTGGAAACTTAATTTCTCAAGCGGTTTATTATCCAGATACTGAATTTGTCGGCATTGATTTAGCAGATAGTCAAATTACTCAAGGTAATGAAATTATTAAATCAATGGGATTAACAAACGTTCGTTTAGAAACAAAAAATATTCTCGATATTACGCCTGAATTTGGCATGTTTGACTACATCATCGTGCATGGTATTTATTCTTGGGTACCTGATAATGTCAAAGATAAAATCCTTGAGGTTTGTCGTGAAAAATTTAACGCCAAATGGTATTGCTTATATTTCTTACAACACCTATCCTGGTTGGAAAAAGCCGCGAAGTTGCACGTGATATTATGCTTTATGCGAATAAATACACTCAAGATTTACCGCTCTCTGAACAAACTCGTCGTGGCAAAGCCATTATTCAATTATTTTCTGATGCAATTAAATCGATTGAGTCTGAAAAATCTAAAATAAATCAAGAGCAGAATTGAAAACTTTGATGATATTCAAACTAAAGATGACACATTATGTTGCCCATGAATATCTCGAATATCACAACCACCCTCTCTATTTAAATCAATTTGTTGATAGCCTACATCAACATCAATTGGCTTATATTGGCGATACAGATTTTTCAACTTTCATATATTTCTTGGATGCCACAACATCTACGTGACATGATCAATCAATTATCCAGAAACAGATTATGTGGCACGTGAACAATGTCTCGATTATCTTTACGATGTAGACATTTAGAAGAAGTTTATTATGCCATGCTCATTTACAAGATAAAATTAACCGTACAGAAATCATTGATAAAGCATTATTGAAATAAATTAACTTTTATTAACCAGAACAAAAGAAAATAATCTGAGCTAATATATTCAATAATAAAGACGTAGCAAAATTACTTGAACACTTTATCTATCAAGTAGGTCATTCACTATTCAATCATTAATTGATTACGTTGCTGAACATAAAGAATTTTGAAAAACCTCACAGAGGATAAAATTTACTCTTCTGTATTGTTAGCTATAGTCTCTAGGGTTATATCAATGTTTTTCTCACACCTTATCAAACATATACATTTGAAGATAACAAAACCTATATACCAAAAACGCTTTTACTCAATATACTACAAGTCTTTATTAGAAGGTGCAAATCAATATATCGGTGCAGGCAATATGTATAATGTAGGCATTGAAAATTTAAATGAACTACATCTTTATATGATGTCTCAAATGGAAAAACCGACAACTAAAAGTGGCTCTAGAAACGCTTCACTCAAAGCATATTTAATTCAGAAATGGATACAAAGATATGAACAACAATGAGAAAACTCATTGATGAAGAGTTTGATTGTTCTAGGATTATGTGATTCTATTTGTACAGACATTAGCTAACTTAGGTTACATCCAACCATGCCCACACTATAAAGCAAAAATTCAAAGCAATCAATATATTGAAGGAGAGTTAACCACTCTCCTTTTTTTCTTTACCCAAAAATAAAAATTGAGAATTATTTGCATTTAAATGAGATTTGGAAATAGAATAAAAGGTCATTCAAGCTTAATTAAAAACATTCATTCTCATAAAACAAGGAGTTTTCAATGACATTCAAATCTTTCAAAATTGCGACACTCGCTGCTGCACTTACATTCTCAGCAAGTAGCTTTGCCGATATTACCGTTTACAACGGCCAACATAAAGAAGCTGCAAAAGCCGTAGCTGATGCGTTTACGCAAGAAACTGGCATCAAAGTCACTTTAAATAGTGCTAAAAGCGAACAGTTAGCTGGTCAACTTAAAGAAGAAGGCGATAAAAGCCCAGCCGATGTATTCTATTCAGAACAAACATCTCCATTTGCCGCACTTTCTGAAGCGGGTTTATTAGAACCACTTTCAGCCAATACGATCAAACAAACCTCTCACCAAGGTGTACCAGTGGCACCTAAAAAAGATTGGATTGCATTAAGTGGTCGTTCTCGTGTTGTCGTTTATGATCACACTAAATTATCTGAAAAAGATATGGAAAAAAATCAGTGCTTGATTACGCGACACCAAAATGGAAAGATAAAAATCGGTTATGTACCAACCTCTGGTGCATTCTTAGAACAAGTTGTAGCTATTGTTAAAACTAAAAAGGCGAGAAAGTTGCGCTTAATTGGTTAAAAGGCTTAAAAAGAAAATGGTAAACTTTACGCGAAAAAAACAGTGTTGCATTACAAGCTGTTGAAAATGGCGAAGTACCTGCAGCCTTTAATTAATAACTACTACTGGTATGCATTAGCAAAAAGAAAAAGGCGCAGAAAAACTTAAAAACTCGCTTGTACTTTATTCGTCATAAAGACCCTGGTGCGTTAGTCACTTACTCAGGTGCTGCAATCTTAAAATCATCTAAAAAAATAAAGAAGAAGCGAAAAAAAATTCGTGGACTTCTTAGCAAGCAAAAAGGTCAAGAAGCTTTAGTTGCTGTACGTGCAGAATATCCATTACGTACAGATGTGACTTCTCCATTCAATATGGAACCTTATGCTAAATTGCAAGCGCCAGTAGTTTCAGCAACTACTGCTCAAGACAAAGAACAAGCAAATAAATTAATTGAAGAAGCTGGTTTAAAAATAAGCCCGCTAACGTCGCAACTGTATTTTTCACCAAAAAGTGAAAATACAGTTGCCACATCTCAAAGGACTATCTTTTGACCCGAACGCCCCCACTTTGGCTCACCATCATTATTTTACTTATTGGTTTACCGCTCTTATTACCATTTCTATATATTCTTTTTCCGTGCGATTGAAGTCGGATTAGATCGTAGCCTTGAGCTTCTTATTCGCCCGAGAATGGCGGAATTACTGAGCAACACAATGCTTCTCATGGTCTGCGTAACCATTGGATCCATTTTTCTCGGTACGCTTTGTGCATTTTTACTTGAACGATATCGTTTTTTCGGCAAATCATTTTTTGAAGTGGCGATGAGTTTGCCACTTTGTATTCCAGCCTTTGTGAGCTGTTTTACTTGGATCAGCCTCACCTTTCGAGTAGAAGGTTTTTGGGGAACGATTGGCATCATGACATTAAGTTCTTTCCCACTCGCTTACTTGCCTATTTCAGCCACACTTAAACGACTAGATCGCTCTCTTGAAGAAGTAAGCCTTTCATTAGGAAAAAGCCAAACTTACACATTTTGGCACGCAATTTTCCCGCAATTAAAACCAGCAATCGGTAGTAGCTTATTGCTGATAGCATTACATATGCTGGTAGATTTTCGGTGCAGTTTCAATTTTTGAATTACCAAACATTCACCACAGCGATTTTTCCAAGAATATGAAATGTCTTTTTAATAACAGCACCGCAGCACTACTTTCCGCTGTATTAATGGCAATTTGTAGCATTATTGTGCTGGGAGAAACATTCTTCCGCGGTAAACAAACGCTTTACAACAGTGGCAAAAGGTGTCACTCGTCCTTATCCAGTAAAAACACTTTCTTTTGGCAAACAATGTTTAACCTTTCGGATTTTTCTCTAGCATATTCATCTTAAGCATTGGCGTGCCTGTGATTATGTTAATTTACTGGCTTATTGTGGGAACTTCACTCGAAAGTGCGGGTGATTTTTTTCAGAATTTTTTTATCAGCATTCAGCAATTCATTTATCATTTTCAGGACTTAGGCGCATTGCTTACCGTAATTTGTGCTTTTGCCATTGGTTTTGGGCAGCCGTACGCTATCGTAGCAAATTAACCGTTTGGATTGATCGATTACCTTACCTATTACACGCCGTACCCGGCTTAGTTATCGCATTATCGCTGATCTACTTTTACGATCAACTATGCCAACAGCTTATATCAAACCTTTTTAGTTATTATCGTGGCTTACTTTATGCTCTATTTACCAATGGCACAAACCACACTTAGAGCCTCACTTGAGCAACTTTCTGATAATATTGAGAAAGTCGGACAAAGCCTAGGACGAAGCCCATTCTATATTTTTCCGAACTTTAACATTACCCGCAATGCTACCAGGCATTGCGGCGGCATTCTCTCTAGTATTTTTGAATTTAATGAAAGAGCTTACTGCAACACTTTTGCTCACGCCAAACGACATCAAAACTCTTTCGATTGCCGTTTGGGAATATACCAGTGATGCGCAATACGCTGCGGCAACGCCTTATGCCCTAATGCTCGTTCTCTTTTCAGGGATTCCTGTGTTTTTTTATTGAAAAATATGCATTTAAATAAAATGATAAATAATCCGTTATTAGCCGTTAAAAATCTCAATAAATTTTTTTAATGAACAACAAGTTCTTCACGATATTTCCTTTACCTTGCAACGAGGTGAAATCCTCTTTTTGCTTGGCGCTTCTGGTTGTGGAAAAAAACAACGTTATTACGCGCAATTGCTGGATTTGAACAACCCAATACTGGCGAAATTTGGCTAAAAGAGCGGTTAATTTTTGGCGAGAATGCTAATGTGCCAACGCAACAGCGCCATCTAGGTTATGTGGTGCAAGAAGGCGTTCTGTTCCCTCACTTAAATGTCTATCGCAACATTGCTTACGGATTAGGGGAATGGAAAAGGAAAAACGGATGAAGAGAAAATGCGGATTGAGCAGAGCAATGCAACTCACTGGAATTAGTGAACTGGCGGAACGTTTTTCCTCACCAACTGTCAGGCGGACAACAACAACGTGTGGCGCTAGCTCGAGCACTAGCGCCGAATCCCGAACTGATTTTTATTAGACGAACCTTTTAGTGCCTTAGATGAACATCTTCGCCAGCAAATTCGTCATGATATGCTAAAAGCACTACGTCAAAGTGGTGCATCAGCGATTTTTCGTCACCCATGATCGTGATGAAGCATTACGTTATGCGGATAAAATCGCGGTTATCCAACAAGGAAAAATTTTACAAATCGACACGCCTCGTACACTTTATTGGTCGCCTAATCATATTGAAACCGCAAGTTTTTATTGGTGACAACATCGTGCTATCGGCGAACCTGATTGATGAAAACACAGTTCAATGCCAATTAGGTAATATTCCTGTAAAAACAAATCAATCTCGCTGAAAACAAGGTAAGATTTTACTTCGTCCCAGAACAATTTAGCCTGTTTAAAACATCGGAAAATCCAACCGCACTTTTCAAAGGGCAAGTAAAACAAATCGAATTTAAAGGAAAATTACCACTATTCAAATTGAAATTAATGGCTACTCAATATGGATTGAGAACATCATTTCCCCTGATTTATCTATTGGCGATGAGCTACCAATTTATTTGCATGGAAAAAGGGCTGTTTTTACGCCTAAGAATAAAAGCCTTATCTTCACGATAAGGCTTTTATTTTTAAACAATATATTCAGAAAAAAATTTGTTCAAAGATTTGATATTAAACAGTCTGCGCCTAAAAATATTTTCCCTCTTTCCATGCCTGTTGCAAAATGTCTGGAGAAAAATTGCTGGCTCGCCAGTTCAGCTAAACGGCAAATAACTGATATGCCAAGGCTCCCGTCCCCACTTTTCTTATTAGACTGCATATTCATAAAAAGGCAAAGCAAAATCAAAGTGCGGTAAATTTTCGGTAAGAAATTCACTCAATTCAAAGAAATAACCGCCTTTTTTTCATATTCCCAAGGCTCCAGTTGTAAAGATTGCCCCTTGTGGCAAAAAGATCAGGATCGAAAATATCCACTTCCGTTCCCCAATGATGACGGCTAGCACCCTGGCAATGCAGACCAACGTAAAATCGCCCTGACATTTTTGCCAGTCATCTAATTGGCTCAAATCTAATGCTTTGCCTTCGTCATCATGGACTTTTTCTCGCCCTTTAAATTTGCTGTTCCAAATAAGCTGTTGGCGTTCAAAATCACGAAAAACTGCTCGCAGGCTGTAAATTAAAGCCATTTTTTTGCCGCACTTTGTTGCAAACCTTGAAATGCTTGCACAGCTTGCATTTTGCAAAAATGATTTGATGAATGAGTTGCGAGTAAATTGACTAAATGCTCACGAGACTTTCCTGTAAAGCATTTCTGGCGTTAATTTCATTTTAGCTATCCAATAAATTCACTAACATTTTGTGATAAATTTCACCGCACTTGCCAAGATCTTCTACACTGACGCATTCATTTACTTTATGAATTGTTGCGTTAAGTGGGACCAAATTCCACTACTTCAGCGCCCATCAATGCAATAAAACGACCGTCTGACGTGCCACCACCTGTTTCAGACTTTGGCGTTATGCCTGTGGTTTTCCTCAATAGCGGAGGTTATCGAATCTAATAATTTACCTGGTTTTCGTTAAAAACGGCTTTACCTGATAAATTCCATTCAATACGATATTTCAAATTGTGTTTTGCTAGCATTTCAGCCACTTTTTGCTTGATGATTTCATCCGTGACTTCTGTGCAATAACGCAAATTGAACTGAATATATAACTCTGCCTGGAATCACATTATTACTTCCTGTCCCTGCATGAATATTAGCAATTTGTAGGCTTGTTGGAGGGAAAAACTCATTACCTTTATCCCATTGGTAAGTCGTCAATTCTTGCAAAAATGGCGCTGCTTTATGGATTGGATTTTCTGCTAAATGCGGATATGCCACGTGCCCTTGAATCCCTGAACATAAAGGTTTCCTGTAATTGAGCCTCGACGACCATTTTTTGACAACATCGCCCTAAGTTTTTAGCACTCGATGGCTCGCCAACCATACAATAAGTAATTTTTTTCATCACGCGCCATTAAAGTCTCAACCACACGCACGGTACCATCTTTTGCGGCGGCCTCTTCATCAGACGTAATCAATAATGCAATGGTGCCTTTATGATTAGGATTTGCTTTTACATATTCTTCTGCCGCTACAATCATTGCTGCAAGGGATCCTTTCATATCCGCCGCACCACGACCATAAAGCATGCCATCAATAATCTCAGCAGAAAACGGAGAATACGACCATTTGATTTTCATCACCAGTAGGCACAACATCCGTATGACCTGCAAAAAGCAATAACAGGCTCACCCTGCTCCGTGTTTTGCCCACAAATTCAGCGTATCATTAAAAGGCATCCATTCAATTTGAAAACCCTAACTTCCTAAACGTTCGGCAATACTTTTGCTGACAGCCCTTCATCATTCGGGCTAATAGACGGGCGACGAATTAAATCTTGCGCCAACGAAACCACTTTTTTTCTCATAAAACTCCTAAGAAAATAACCGCACTTTAAGCAAAAAGCAGCCTGATATTCCTTTTTCATTAAAATCCAATTAATGCCTTTCCCATCTTGTAAAAATAATTGGGCGTTTAATTAAAGGTTGGATTTTGCAGCCAACACGGAAAGTGCGGTCGTTTTTATCAAGAGAATTTTTTTAACTTGTTCATCCAAATTACGCCAAGTTGTACTACGTTTATTCACCAATACATCCCAGCCAAATTGAGCTTCCTGCTTGGACTAAAAAAATTCGAATCTAAACCATCAACACGGTAGTCGTGAAGTTTGTGTTCAATATTGTGATCCGCTCAGCCATTTCAACGCTTTTCTTTCACTGTATCGCAATTTTTTAATGCCATAGACTATTAGCATAATATCCCTAATCTTTCATTTGTTGTTTTAATAAATTTACTATATCTTTTTAAAGTTTCTAATTCATTTTCTCTTTGTTTCAATAATTCATCTTTTATGTTTTTAATTCTAACTTTAATTTTTCTACTTCTAACTCAGCTGCTTGATTACTATAATAGTTATTACGAAAATGATTTTGATTATTTTTCTCCACCAACTAAAATAACGCCGCTATCATGGGTAGATACCAAATCCAAAAGATCTATTTGTAGGACTGATGCTATCTGTTTCAATTTATGAAGGCTTATATTCGTTTCACCTCTTTCAATTTTTGCATATCCAGCCACAGACATATTCATTCTTTTCCAGCCATTTCCTCTTGAGACCATTGATTCAACTCTCTGAATAATCTTACTTTCATTAACGCTCATTTTAGACCTCATATTTTTGTCAAGTAACAAATAGTATAGAACATCATTACAACAACTATCTTTTGCATAATATCCATAAAATTATAATTTCTAAGAATATACACTGCATGAAGATTTTAACCTAAAGTCAATTTAGTGTCGTGTTTTATTCATACTACGTTTAATTTACATTGGAGTATATATATGATTGTAATGATTTTTATTAGCAACATTTGCTTTTAGGTACATTTTCATCTTTTGCTAACGCAGGAAGATGTGATCATTATTGGCAAACCGCAAAAGATGGCTCAGCCTGTGGAGATCGTGCCGCTGATCGTCGCCCAGGCGGACAATAAAAAGAGAAGCTCTACATTTATCTTGTTACAACTAAGTGATGAAAAATAAATTAGGTGTTGAAATAAATAAAATAATCTATTCAAAAATAGATTGAAACTAAAAACGCCTTGGAACTACACCAAGGCGTTTTATTTATTATGCCAACAACTTATTTATACGTTTAATAAACGCAGATGGATTTTTCCAAAGATCCACGCTCTGCTAACATAGCTTGTTCAAGCAACAATTCCACCCAATCAGCAAAATTCAGTTTCATCTGCAATATCAGCCACTTTTTTTCACTAAAGTGGTGTTCTGGATTAAGTTCAAAAGTGTATTTTACTTCTGGTACAGGTTGCCCTGCAGCGGCAAACAATTTCGCCATTTGGGTCGTCATTTGATCATTATCCGTAGAAACCACCGCTGGTGTATCCGTTAAATTGTGAGTTAAACGCACCGTTTTCACGCGTTCGCCAAGCAAGTTTTTTCACACGCTCAATAAAACTACCAAAGGCTTCATCTTGTTGTTTTTTTGTGTTTCAGACTCTTTATCCGCTAAATCGCCCTAAATCCAAATCTGCTTTTCGTGATACTTTTGTAATTGTTTACCATCGAATTCAGTTAAATAGCTTAACATCCATTCATCAATGCGATCGGAAAGCAATAAAACCTCAATGCCTTTTTTTATTGAACAATTCCAAGTGTGGGCTATTTTTTCGCTGCAACATAACTATCCGCTGTAATGTAATAGATAGCTTTTTGCCCCTCTTTCATACGCGAGATGTAATCTTCTAAAGAGACAGTTTGCTCACTGCTATCATTATGTGTCGAAGCAAAAACGTAATAACTTCGCGACAGTTTTCTTTGTTAGCAAAAATCTTCTGCAGGGCCTTCTTTTAAAGACTAAACCAAACTCTTTCCAGAATTGCAGATATTTTTTTCTGCATCATCTTTTGCTAATTTTTTTCTAGCATTTGTAATGAACGCTTAGTTAATGCTTTGCGTAATGCAGCAGTAATTTTTGTTATCTTGCAAAATTTCACGAGACACATTTAATGGCAAGTCATTGCTATCGATTAAACCACGCATAAAACGGAGATAATTCGGCATAAATTGCTCTGCATCATCCATAATAAATACACGTTGAACATAAAGTTTTAAGCCGTGTTTATGTTCGCGATTAAATAAATCCCAAGGTGCTTTCAGCTGGCACATAAAAGCAAACTAGTATATGCTTGATTTCCTTCAACTTTGTTATGCGCCCAAGTCACAGGATCAGCAAAATCATGGCTTAAGTGTTTATAAAACTCTTTGTATTCCTCATCGGATACATCATTTTTAGAACGCGTCCAAAGTGCATCGGATTTATTAATTTTCTCCCATTTTTTTCACCGCACTCTTTGCCTTCATCATCGTATTCTTTTCGTCAGCATTTCCACTGGCAAGCCAATATGGTCAGAATATTTACCGATAATTTCACGCAAACGCCATTCGTTTAAAAAAATTCTTTTTCATCTTCGCGTAAATGCAAAATCACATCAGTGCCACGGGATTTTTTTCTCAATATCCGCCACAGAATATTCGCCTTCACCCGCAGATTCCCCAAAGTACACCTTTATCAGTTACCTCACCTGCCGCACTGGGTTTTTCACCGTCACTTTATCGGCAACGATAAAACGCTGAATAAAAACCCCACACCAAATTGCCCAATAAGTTGGCTATTTTTTTGCTTGATCTTGGCCAAGTGCGGTTAAAAAAATTCTTTTGTTCCTGATTTTTGCAATCGTACCCAAATGATCGATGACTTGCTCACGAGTCATACCAATGCCGTTATCGCTAATCGTGATAGTTCCTTTATCCGCATCAAAGCTAACTCGCACACGTAAGTCGCCATCACCTTCATATAAAGCAGGGTTGGAAAGCGCTTTAAAGCGTAATTTATCTGCTGCATCAGAGGCATTAGAAATTAATTCACGTAAGAAAAATTTCTTTGTTGGAATACAAAGAATGAATCATTAATTGAGAAGTTGTTTGACTTCAGATTGGAAGCCACGAGTTTTCTTGATTTTGTGACATAATTTTTTTCCTTCATAAAGATAAAAAAATTGAACGTCACAGATATAAGAATAAAAAGAAAAGATTTCAGTGGGAAAAGCAAAGTGCGGTGAATTTTTCACCGCACTTTTATCAGGCTAACATCAATTACTCTTTTTCTTTCCTTCACATTTTCAACCCAGCGTTCTATTAATCGTTTCGCCTCTTGATCCGAACCAAATTTGATGAAATCAATATCAAGTCAATTTAAGTTTCGCAGGCTCTGAAAGATGTGGATGCGCTTTGGCATGAATATTTGTTGGCAGTTGGTAAGAATCCGCCTCACGCCAAGGAATTTCTTGAGCTTCAGCAGAAAGAACAAAAATCGACAAAGCGTTTAGCATTATCTAAATTGCGTCCATTTTTTTAATGATACTGACCGCCCCTAACGTATAGCCTGTGCCTTCGCAAGGTAAAGCACCAATAACTGGTGCACCTTTATCCTTTTCACGCACATAAGTATGCATAAAACCAATATCAACCGCGGCTGCCCCAGTAGAAATATTAGCCGTTGCTAATCCAGTTTTTCGTGTATTGAGCAATGTTTTTATCAAGTTCTTTCAAATAAGCAAAGGCTTTATCTTCGCCCATAATTTCAATTAAAGTTGTAAGAATGGTGTAGCCAGTGCCCAGATACACGAGGATCTGGATATTGAATTAACCCTTTAAATTCTGGTTTTAATAAATCAGCATAACATTGAGGTTTCGCGATATTTTTTTCAGCTAACAGTTTTTCGTTCATCCCAATGCCAAGCTCCATAAGATAAATAATCGACGTGGTATCGCCACGTTGTTCCGTGAGCTTTTTGAAATTGAGGCATAATTTCTTTTTTTGCAGAGGAGAACGATAAGTTTCTAACAAACCAGCATCTCGAGCCTGAAAGTGCGGTTCCAATGTACCGCCATACCACACATCTGCTTGTGGATTTTCTTTTTCGGCTTTGATTTTGCCTAATACAGTCCCGGTGCTATTACGCACAAACTGAGTGTCCACATTATATTTTTTGCTAAAAGCATGAGCTACTTTTTCACAAGTGGTGTTTTGGACGCTGCAATAAAGCACTAATTTGCCTTCCGCTTGAGCAGGGGTTGATAAACTTAATCCTAATAAGCCGCAACCAAGCACGCTGGAAAGTGCGGTCAATTTAAAAGAATTTTTTTAAAGAAAAAGAGAGTTTCATGATGCATCCTTACTTATATGAATACAGAAAAAAAAGTAAGTCAGCCCTTTAAGGAGGAGAGATTAGTTTCCTACGCCAGTGCTAACTGTTTCAGGTTCACGGGTATTTTCTCAGCGATGTCCGCACCCCGACTAACCGCGAATCAATATAAGTTGTAATACTATTTTTGTAAAGTCTGATAAGTTTATGATTTTTCTTGATTGTGATATAAAAAAATTAGACTTATAATTCCTGTAAATTTGAACAGATAAAAATTTTTCATCATGGATATTTCTGAATTACTTGACGGACTTAACGATAAACAACGCGAAGCCGTGGCAGCCCCTCTTGGTAATCACTTAGTGCTAGCTGGTGCAGGCTCTGGCAAAACGCGTGTATTGACGCACCGTATCGCTTGGTTAATTGCGGTAGAAAATATTTCTGAAGGCAGCATTATGGCAGTAACGTTTACCAATAAAGCAGCAGCAGAAATGCGTCATCGTATTCAAGCTACTCTTGCCAAACACGCACAACATCAATTATTTGGGTATGTGGATTGGCACCTTTCCACAGCATTGCTCATCGTTTATTGCGAGCCCATCATTTAGATGTGGGATTGCCACAAGATTTCCAAATTCTGGATTCAGAAGATCAACTTCGTTTAATTAAACGGTTATTAAAATTACATAATTTTGATGAAAAAGCCTTTTCCACCTAAACAGGCTTGTTGGTACATCAATAACAAAAAAGATGAAGGCTTGCGACCAAACGACATTGAAGATTTTAATGATCGCCAAGAACGTGAATGGATTAAAAATTTATAAGATCTATCAAGATACTTGCGATCGCGCAGGATTAGTCGATTTTGCTGAACTATTAATTCGGGCCTATGAATTATTTGAGAAAAAACCATTAATTTTGCAACGTTATCAACAACGTTTTCAGCATATTTTGGTGGATGAGTTTCAAGACACCAATAAAATTCAATATAAATGGATCAAAAATTCTCGCGGGAGAAACTGGCAAAGTCATGATCGTGGGCGATGATGATCAATCTATTTATGGCTGGCGTGGCGCACAAATCGAAAATATTCAAAAATTCTTGAAAGATTTTAAAGCCGAAACAATTCGCCTTGAACAAAACTATCGTTCTACCGCCAATATCCTAAACAGCGCAAATGAATTAATTGCAAACAATAGTGATCGTCTTGGTAAAAAAATTTATGGACAGAGGGTGAAAAAGGCGATCCCGTGGGCATCTATGCTGCCTTTAATGAATTAGACGAAGCAAAATTCGTTGCTTCACAAATTCAGGATTGGGTAGAACATGGCGGAAAACTTGATGATTGTGCTGTACTTTATCGTAGTAATAGCCAATCACGAGTTATTGAAGAAGCCTTAATTCGTTGTCAAATTCCATATCGTATTTATGGCGGTATGCGTTTCTTCGAACGTCAAGAAATTAAAGATGCTTTTAGCCTATCTTCGTTTGATTAATAATCGTCAAGATGATGCAGCTTTTGAGCGTGTAATTAATACGCCCAACCCGTGGCATTGGCGACCGCACTTTAGATATATTGCGTAACTTAACACGCGAACGCCAAATTACCTTATGGCAAGCAGTACAAGTCGCAACACAAGAAAATATGTTGGCTGGGCGAGCCTCAACAGCATTATTGCGTTTCCAGGAATTAATTAATTCACTACAACTTGATACTGCAGAAATGCCGCTTTTTCGCACAAACTGATTTTTGTGATTAAACATTCGGGTTTATATGAAATGTATAAACAAGAAAAAGGTGAAAAAAAGGCGAAGTGCGTATTGAAAACTTGGAAGAATTAGTTACCGCAACCCGTGAATTCATCAAACCTGATGATGCAGAAGATATGACGGAACTCACCGCCTTTTTAACTCATGCCTCTTTAGAAGCTGGTGAAGAACAAGCCTCTCCACATCAATCTTGTGTAGAAATGATGACATTACACTCCGCTAAAGGCTTAGAATTTCCGCGTGTATTTATGGTGGGCGTAGAAGAAGGTTTATTCCCAAGTTTCCGTTCTTTTGAGGAACCTGGACGTTTAGAAGAAGAACGTCGTTTAGCTTATGTCGGCATTACTCGCGCGAAGAAAAAAACTGACCATCTCTTATGCGGAAAGCCGTCGATTATATGCCAAAAGAAGAACGCCATTTACCATCACGTTTTCATTGCGGAATTACCACGAGAATGTATTCAAGAAATTCGTTTACGAGGAACAGTTACTCGCGCGATGAATCTAGCAAAAGTTGGTTCATTGTCGAATACCAGTACGGTCGAAAATGAATGGAAAAATGGGTCAAAAAGTCAAACATGAAAAAAATTCGGTTTTGGCACAGTCATTAATGTTGAAGGATCAGATAACAATACTCGCCTCCAAATTGCCTTCCAAGCGCAAGGCATTAAATGGCTCATTGCACATTTGGCAAAACTGGAAAAAAAGTGCGGTAGAATCCAAGAGAGTTTTACTTCTACCGATTAATTTCTTTGAAAAGTGCGGTGAATTTTAACTGCACTTTTTTGTATTTGAGTGATTGAATGTTTAAATTTTTTTCTTCAAACGTATCTTCATGGTAATTCCAACCTTTTATTGCCATTACTTTTTATCACGTTTGCCCTTGTGCATTTTTATTCCTGGCGATCCAGTTGAAATAATGATGGGTGAACGTGGCTTAACACCTGAAATACATCAACAAATGATGCATCAATTAGATTAGATCTTCCTTTGCATGAACAATATTTCAATTATATTGCTAAAGTGCTACAAGGTGATTTTTGGTGCATCATTCCGCACTCAACAACCTGTTCTTACTGAATTCTTTACACTTTTCCCTGCCACAGCTGAATTAGCATTTTTTTGCGTTATTTTGGTCGTTATTAGGCGGGGTGATTTTGGGCACGATTGCTGCAGTAAAAAAGGACAGTTGGATTTCTCACACGGTTACAGCTGCATCGCTCACAGGTTATTCTATGCCAATTTTCTGGTGGGGATTGATTTTAATTTTATATGTTTCACCACAACTCGGTTTACCGCAAGGCGGACGTTTAGATAATGAATTTTGGATCGATACACCAACAGGATTTATGCTCATTGACAGCTGGCTTTCTGGTATGCCCGGCGCCTTCGAAAATGCGGTTAAATCCTTAATTCTTCCTGCAATAGTCCTAGGTACAGTTCCCTCTCGCCATTATTACGCGTATGACACGATCTGCGATGTTGGAAGTGTTAGGTGAAGATTACATTCGCACGGCAAAAAGCAAAAGGCCTAAGTTATACTCGAATCGTCATTGTGCATGCATTGCGTAATGCGTTAATTCCTGTTGTCACTGTGGTTGGATTAATCGTTGGCCAATTGCTTTCTGGTGCCGTACTGACAGAAACCATTTTCTCATGGCCGGGAATTGGAAAATGGATTATTGATGCCATTCAAGCGCGTGATTATCCAGTATTACAAGGTTCTGTACTGATTATTGCGACGATTATTATTGTGGTGAATTTAACTGTTGATTTACTTTACGGCGTGGTCAATCCGCGTATCCGTCATTAATTGTAGGAGAAATTATGTCTGACACGCCCTTAACTTTCGCGCCGAAAAACGCCCTTGCAAGAATTTTTGGTTTTACTTCAAACAAAACCGAGGCGCGCTAATCGGTTTAACCTTTATTGTGATTGTTGCCTTAATCAGCATTTTCGCGCCTTATATTGCGCCTTTTGATCCAACAGAACAAAATCGTACCGCACTTTTACTGCCTCCCGCTTGGTATGAAGGCGGCAATCCTGCCTATTTACTCGGAACAGATGATATTGGGCGAGATATCCTTTCTCGCATCATTTACGGAACGCGAATTTCCGTCTTTGCGGGATTTGTCATTGTATTGCTATCTTGTGCCTTTGGTACCAGTCTTGGCTTGATTTCTGGTTATTATGGCGGCGTGCTAGATACAATTATTATTCGCCTAATTGATATTATGCTCGCGATTCCAAACTTACTCTTGACGATTGTAGTCGTCTCTATTTTTAGAGCCATCACTCGCCAATGCTACTTTAGCGATCGCCGTTGTATCGATACCCTAGCTATGTGCGTTTAACTCGAGCAGCCGTGATGAATGAAAAAAATCGTGATTATGTCACCTCGTCTAAAGTCGCTGGCGCAGGTGTTCTTCGCCTCATGTTTATTGTGATTTTACCAAACTGTTTAGCGCCCTTGATTGTGCAAATGACAATGGGGAATTTCCAATGCGATCTTAGAACTCGCAACACTTGGTTTCTTAGGGCATTGGTGCAAAAACCACCAACACCTGAGCTTGGCACAATGCTTTCAGAAGCACGTGGTTTTATGCAAGCGGCAAACTGGTTGGTTACAATTCCCTGGCTTAGTAATTTTTATCTTTAGTGCTCGCCTTTAACTTAATGGGTGATGGCTTGCGGGATGCACTAGATCCAAAACTCAAACAATAGGAAAACAGAATGGCATTATTAGACGTAAAAGAACTTTCTGTTCACTTTGGCGATAAAAATACGCCATTTAAAGCAGTGGATCGCATCAGCTATCAAGTCGCACAAGGCGAAGTGCTTGGCATTGTGGGGAGAATCAGGCTCAGGGAAATCTGTGAGTTCTCTCGCAATTATGGGGATTAATTGATCATCCTGGACGTGTATCGGCAGAATCCTTGCAATTTGAAAACACAAATTTACTCACTTTAGAGAGTAAAAGCTAAACGCCAGCTTATTGGTGCTGATGTAGCAATGATTTTTCCAAGATCCGATGACAAGCTTGAATCCAGCTTATACTGTGGGTTTTCCAAATTATGGAAGCGTTAAAAACTCACGAAGGCGGTACAAAAAGGCGAGAAAAGACCGCACTTTAGAGCTTTTTAAGATTGGTCGGTATCCCAGATCCTGAATCTCGGATTGATGTTTATCCCCATCAGCTGTCTGGCGGAATGAGTCAGCGAGTGATGATTGCGATGGCAATTGCTTGCAGACCTAAATTATTAATTGCTGATGAGCCAACTACTGCATTGGACGTAACCATTCAAGCACAAATTATGGAGCTCTTTACTCGAATTGCAGAAAAAAAGAATGCATGTCGCTGATTTCTGATTACCCATGATCTTGCGCTTGTTGCTGAAGCTGCAGATCGAATTATCGTGATGTATGCTGGACAAATCGTTGAAGAAGGCACCGCAAAAGATATTTTCCGAGAACCAAAACATCCCTTACACTCAAGCCTTATTACGTTCATTACCTGAATTTGCAGAAGGAAAATCTCGCTTAGCGTCATTACAAGGTGTGGTACCTGGAAAATACGATCGCCCAACAGGCTGCTTATTAAATCCTCGCTGTCCTTATGCAACCGAATACTGTCGCCAAGTCGAACCTCAATTGCATCATATCGGTTCGCGCAAAGTAAAATGCCATACTCCGCTGAACGAGCAAGGCAATCCCGTTGAATATCAAGGAGCTTAATAATGACGAATGAAATAAAAGAAAATGCGCCATTATTAAATGCGATTGGCTTAAAAAAATATTACCCTGTAAAAAAAGGCTTGTTTGCAAAACCACAGCAAGTAAAAGCTTTAGATGGTGTCTCTTTTCAGCTTGAACGAGGTAAAACTTTAGCTGTCGTGGGTGAATCAGGTTGTGGTAAAATCAACGCTAGGGCGTTTGCTAACCATGATTGAACAACCAACGGAAGGTGAACTGTATTACAAAGGGCATAATTTTTTTAGAAAAATGATCCTGAAAACAAAGGCGCTACGTCGTAAAAAAATTCAAATAGTTTTCCAAAATCCATATGCGTCATTAAATCCACGCAAAAAAATTGGTTCAATTTTTGAAGAACCATTAATCATCAACACAAAACTTTCAGCCAAAGAACGTCGAGAAAAAGTTTTTATCGATGATGGAAAAAGTGGGCTTGCGCGCTGAATTTTTATGATCGTTATCCTCACATGTTCTCAGGCGGACAGCGCCAGCGTATTGCCATCGCTCGTGGTTTAATGTTAGAACCTGATGTTGTCGTTGCCGATGAACCGGTTTCTGCATTGGATGTTTCCGTGCGTGCACAAGTACTGAATTTAATGATGGATTTACAAGATGAATTAGGCTTGTCTTACGTGTTCATTTCACACGATCTTTCTGTGGTAGAACATATCGCTGATGAAGTGATGGTGATGTATTTAGGTCGTTGTGTCGAAAAAGGGACGACAGAGCAAATCTTCTCTAATCCTCAACATCCGTATACCAAAGCGTTACTTTTCAGCAACGCCACGTTTGTCACCAAACTTGCGCCGTGAACGTATAAAAGCTGACGGGCGAATTACCAAGTCCGATTAATCCTCCAAAAGGATGTGCATTTAATCCTCGTTGTTGGAAAGCGACAGAAAAATGTCGTGAAAAATCAACCGCGCTTGGAACAACATACTGATGGAAAAATTAATTGCTTGTTTCCATATTGATTAAATTCATTTTGTCAGACTGATAAATAGGTTCATTTTTTTCTCGCCAATAGGTTGCAAATCGAGGTTTTCCACGACTCGTGAGACCTCGATATTTATAAGTAATCACTGATCCTATCGGAGGGGATTTTTTCTCGTTCGCTTTAAATTAAAACCCGAACCGATTTTTAAATTCTCCCCGATGATTTTTACAGGTTAAAGCGCCCATCACATTTTCAAATTGTCCTTTGCCTTTATGGTGTGCAATGACCGTACATTCTTCATCTTGAGTCGTTTTTCAATTTTAAAAATCCGATTGCTACGTTTTTCGTTCGTAAGGTGCATTAGGATCTCGAACTACGACGCCTTCCCCCTTCAAAGATTCTATTTGATTAAGAAACTCATATAAATGCGCTTTATCTCTCACTGGAATTTGTTCAATAATTTCAATGTAAGTTGTTGGATGTTCAAGTAAATACGCTTTCAATTTAGCTAAACGATCAAATAAATTGCCCTTCTGCATCAGGGACATCAAAAACATACAATTTAAGTTTTTCCCAACCATCGCCTTTAAAAAGACTTTTGTGATTGATGAAATTTCTTCAAAAATGATTCCGCTCACTAAATAATTCACCGTCAATCGCAAAAGGCGGAAAATCCTTAATGAAATAGGCGGGCGGAGATAAACGTTGCCCTTGTCGAGTTAATAATTGCTTTCCATCCCAATAACCGCGTACACCATCCAACTTTTTCAGACATGACCCAACCTTCTATTGGTTGATTATCGTAGGTATGAAGAAGCATTAAATCTGGGCTAGCTAAAGCGAAAGAGCTCACGAAGAAAAGTAACAAAGTGCGGTAAAATTTCATGACGTTTTTTTGTAAATTTTAAGTGCTGATCATTTTTTCTCAGAATACGTTTATCTGGAATAATCTCAAAAGCACGCAAATTTCATTATTACGATCTAAATCGCAAAAAAATCATTACTTCATCGGAAAAAAAGATGAATTTTTTTATTTACGCTAGCGGAGAATGTTTATCTGCTATACAATGCCATCGCGATTTTATTCCCAACAAGGAGCAATCAATGTATTTAGATCAAATCAAAGCAGAACTTGTGGAAGCACAAGATGTGTTAAACAAATTTATTTCTGACGAAAAATAACATTAAATTAATTCAAGAAGCCGCATTATTAATTTCAAATAGCTTCAAACAAGGAGGCAAAAGTGCTTTTCTTGTGGTAATGGCGGTTCACATTGTGATGCGATGCATTTTGCAGAAGAATTAACGGGTCGTTATCGTGAAAATCGTCCTGGCTACCCTGCCATTGCGATTTCAGATGTAAGTCATTTAAGCTGTGTAAGTAATGATTTTGGTTATGAATATGTCTTTTTCACGCTATGTTGAAGCGGTGGGTCAAAAAGGCGATGTGTTATTCGGTTTATCAACCTCTGGTAATTCAAAAATATTTTAAACGCCATTGAGCTGCAAAATCAAAAGGCATGAAAGTCATTGCAATGACAGGCAAAGATGGGGGAAAAATGGCTGGATTAGCGGATGTTGAAATTCGAGTGCCACATTTCCGTTATGCAGATCGTATTCAAGAAATCCATATCAAAGTCATTCATATTTTTAATGATGTTAATTGAGTTTCGAAATGGCTAAAGAAGCTCTAAAGTGCGGTTGATTTCACTCAATTTCTAAAATCCCAAAATTTTTTTGGGATTTTTTTATTTATGCCACTTGCATAATTATGCATAAAAATGTAATATTTTTTTCATCTTAAAAGACGAGAAAAATTGAAATGACTATTCGTGTTAAAAAAATCTAAATTTCTTTTTACGGTTCATCTCAAGCATTATTTGATATTAATCTTGAAGCTAATGAGGGTGATACCGTTGTATTGCTTGGCCCAAGTGGCGCAGGTAAAAAGCACATTGATTCGCACATTAAATTTATTAGAAGTACCAAAAGTCTGGTGAATTAAGCATTGCAAACAATGATTTTAATTTATCCAATGCAATGGCAAATCCCAAAGCAATCCGACAATTACGCCAAGATGTAGGAATGGTATTTCAACAATATCACCTTTGGCCGCACTTAACTGTTATTGAAAACTTAATTGAAGCGCCAATGAAAGTGCGTGGCGTAAGCGAAAATGAAGCCAAAGCAGATGCAATGGAGTTGTTAAAACGTTTACGTTTAGAACAACTTGCCGATCGCTTTCCATTACATTTATCAGGCGGTCAGCAACAACGTGTTGCAATAGCCCGTGCACTGATGATGAAGCCACAAGTTCTGTTATTTGATGAACCAACGGCTGCATTGGATCCTGAAATTACGGCACAAGTTGTAGATATTATTAAAGAATTACAAGAAACTGGCATTACTCAGGTGATTGTGACCCACGAAGTGAATGTTGCACAAAAAGTCGCAACTAAAGTGGTGTATATGGAACAGGGAAAAATTGTCGAAATAGGCTCGGCAGATTGTTTTTGAAAACCCGAAAACCGAACAATTTAAACAATATCTTTTCTCACTAGAGAATAAGGATTTTATTATGAAAAAAAACATTATTAACTGCAATTTTATTAGGTGCATCCGTAGCAGCAAGCGCACAAGAGCTTACTTTTTGCAATGGAACCTAGCTATCCACCATTTGAAACCACAAATGAAAAAGGCGAGATTATTGGCTTTTGATGTCGATGTGGCGAATGCAATTTGTAAAGAAATCCAAGCAACCTGTAAATTCAAAGGAGAAGCTTTTTGATGCACTAATTCCAAATTTAAAAAGCAAAAACGCTTTGATGCATCCATTTCCGCTATTGATATTACCGATGCGAGAGCAAAACAGGTTTTATTCTCTGATGCATATTACGATAGCACTGCAAGCTATGTAACCCTTTAAAGGAAAAAGCAACGTTAGAAAGTGCAAAAATGTTGGCGTTCAAAAATGGAACCACATTCCAACAATACACAGTAGCTGAAACTAAACAATATACAACTAAGGCCTATGCGAGCTTACAAAGCGCAATTTTTAGACTTAAAGAGCGGTAGAATTGATATGATTTTTTGGTGATACCGCAGTACTTGCAGATATGATTAGCAAAGAACCAGAAATGCAATTTGTTGGCGAAAAAGTAGCAAATAAAAAAATATTTTGGTAATGGTTTAGGCATTGCGATGCATAAATCAAATAAAGAATTAGCTGAGCAATTAAACAAAGGTTTAACTGCAATTAAAGCAAATGGTGAATACCAAAAAAATCTATGATAAATGGATGACAAAATAATCTATGAGTTATGATTTTTCTTTCTTTAATGCTTACCGCAGCCCCTAATGACTTTAGGGCTTGCGGTCTGTTCATTAATCCTAGGGTTATTTTTAAGCCTAATTTTTTTGCCGTACTTGAAGCAAATCGTTTTGTTGGTAAACCAACGGCAATACTCATTGCCTTATTGCGTGGCTTACCTGAAATTCTCGTTGTATTACTCGTATATTTTTGGTTCTACTGAATTAGTAGAAATGCTAACAGGAGAATATATTGAATTTGGGGCTTTTGGCTGTGGTGTGTTTGCGCTTTCTCTCATTTTTGCAGCTTATGCTTCACAAACATTACGAGTGCAATTCAAGCTATTCCAAAAGGTCAATGGGAGTCTGGTGCTGCGTTAGGCTTTAAAGCAAAAAGCTATACGTTCATTCACATTATCATGCCACAGGTATGGCGCCATGCCTTACCAGGTTTAAGCAATCAATGGCTTGTATTACTAAAAGATACAGCACTGGTTTCATTAATCGGCGTGGACGATTTGATGCGCCAAGCGGATCTGATTAATACCAATACACATCAACCCTTTACTTGGTACGGTATTGCTGCATTAATTTATTTAGCGGTGACATTAATTAGCCAAGTTGGTATTCGAAAAATTAGAGCTACGTTTTTACTCGTTTTTGAAAGAGGGCGTGAAATAATGTTTCAAGAATATTTAAGCGTGATCGCACAAGGGAATTCCAACAAGTTTGTTGCTTACAGTCGTATCGTTGCTGATTGCCTTCTGTTTGGCATTATTTCTCACCTTTTTACTTTCAATGGAAAACAAATGGGTAAAAAGAGCGGTTAATTTATACCTTACTTTATTCACTGGCACGCCACTGTTAGTACAGTTCTTTTTAATTTATGCGGGGCCAGGTCAATTCCAGTGGATTATTGACAGCCCATTATGGTATGTCTTATCAAATGCCTGGTTCTGTGCTGCATTAGCTTTAGCGCTAAACAGTGCAGCCTACTCCACCCAATTATTTCATGGTGCAGTAAAAGCCATTCCAAAAGGACAATGGGAAAGTTGTGCCGCATTAGGATTAAACCGCATACAAACGTTGAAAAATTTTAATTCTTATGCCTTAAAACGTGCATTGCCGTCTTACAGTAACGAAATTATTTTTTGGTATTTAAAGGCACGGCATTAGCATCCACCATTACGATTATGGATATTATGGGCTACGCTCGCCAACTTTATGGTACAGAATATGATGCACTGACAATTTACGGCATTGCGGGCGGTATCTATTTAATTATTACGGGCATTGCGACTTTATTACTACGTAAATTAGAGAAAAAAAGTGTTGGCATTTGAACGTTTTTGAAGTAAGCAAAGCATAAAGTGCGGTAAAATCTTTTAGTTATTTTTAAATCCCAACCTAGGTTGGGATTTTTATATTTTAATGTGATAGTTTTCTCAAAAACAGCTATTGAAAAATAAGATTTCTGAGAATTTTTTAACCGCACTTTTGATCAACTATTTTCTACTCCGCCTCTAAAACGAATAACGGTGATCGCCTTAGACGATCACCGTTAAATTAAAAGTGTTTTAATAAAAAGATTTTTACGTATTCTAAAAATTAGAATCCGTAACCCTACACCAACTTTTCGCACCATAGTTATTAACTTTGGTACTATCAAAAACTACCTAAACGGTTATACTCAATCACCGCCATTAGCGTACCAGTTACCATCTAATTTATATTTAGCACCCGCTACAACACCATAGCCAATTTTAGTTTCAGAAGAACTTTTATATACTTGGTTAGCTCTATTATCATATTTGAATTGGTTAGCTGCAACACGAGCACCTACATAAGGCTGCAACTTTAGAATTTGTATCAAAATCATATAATACTGATGCACCCTAAACCGTGAATTTTCGCACCATCAACTTTTCCATGATGAGTATAATCACCCGCAACACGCGTATTTCCTAATTTATAACCAACCGCTACACGAGGTTCAATTCGAGTATTATTACTACCGTTTGCTTTAGTTTGAGATAAACCGATATCGCCTTCAGCATAGATATTCGCATTTGCAACAGAAGCAAAGGCAAATGCACCAACAATAACGGCTAATAAAGATTTTTTTCATTGGATAACTCCTTTATTTATTGAATAAACTGGAAGAAATATATCACAAAAATTATTCTGTTTCATCGACAAAAACTAATTTTTCCCTTACATTTTTCTACATAAATATTCAATCTTTTCTCTTACTATTCTATTATGACGGCGAATACTTAGAAAATGTGGTTTGGCACGCACAACGATATTCAAAGGTTTTACCTTGCACATTTTTTATATCAAATTGATGGCAAGTATCCGCAGGAAGCTTAAAAATTTCATTCATTACAAGCTGCCACTCTTTCCCGCCCATGTGGTTTTACGCGACCAAACATTTGATACACAATCAAATGCGCAAGCTCATGAGGCACGACTTGTCGAATAAATTCATCTGCATTTTTCTAATAACAAAGTGCGGTTAAATTTTATTTCATTTTTGTAGGTAAGCCACTCCTGCCTTTTATTCCACGTAACTCATAATTTACCTCAGGCATTGTAAATTTTCTCTTAAAATAAACCTCTGCAAGCTGCAAAGACTGATTCAATTTACGTTGCACTTGCATTTTTTAAATGACGAAATGGAATTTGCTCTATTGATGTCATGATTGAAAAAGAAAAACCGCTAGATAAGCGGCTTTTATATAATTTACTAAATTAAAAATAAGATTATTTTTAATCCTGCTGCAACACGTAATTCTGCTGCACGATCCACTTTTTCCCAAGGGAATTGCTCACGACCGAAATGACCATAAGCTGCCGTTTCACGATAGATTGGTTGGATTAAATCTAACATCTTTAATTAAGCCACAAGGACGTAAATCAAAGAATTCACGAACTAATGACACTAATAATTCATTCGCAACTTTTCCAGTTCCAAAGGTTTCGACCATGATAGACGTTGGATCAGCCACACCAATCGCATAAGAAAGTTGGATTTCACAACGATCTGCCAAACCCGCTGCCACAATATTTTTTGCGACATAACGTGCAGCATAAGCTGCTGAACGGTCAACTTTAGATGGATCTTTTTCCTGAGAATGCGCCACCACCGTGACGAGCAGCACCACCATAAGTATCCACGATAATTTTACGACCAGTCAAAACCACAATCCCCCATCGGTCCCACCGATAACAAAAACGACCAGTCGGGTTGATGAAGAATTTTGTTTCTTTTAGAAAGCCATTCACTTGGTAATACAGGTTTGATAATCTCTTCCATCACACCTTCAGTGTAAATCTTTTTGACTAACTTCTTCAGAATGTTGAGTAGAAAGCACAACCGCATCCACACCAACAATTTTATTATCTTCATATTTTAACGTTACTTGGCTTTTCGCATCTGGGCGTAACCATGCTAATTTACCGCTTTTACGCACTTCAGCTTGTTTTTTTCCATTAAAGCGATGAGCATAAGTAATAGCTGCTGGCATTAATACATCCGTTTCATTAGTGGCATAACCAAACATAATACCTTGGTCGCCTGCGCCTTGATCTAATGGATTTTTCACGATCAACACCTTGATTAATATCTGCAGATTGTTTACCAATCGCATTAAGCACCGCACAAGAATGACCATCAAAACCCATTTCAGAATGTTCATAACCAATATCACAAATCACTTTACGCGTTAAATTCTCAATATCGACCCATGCTGATGTGGTAATTTCACCACCAACCAATGCCATACCAGTTTTTACGTAGGTCTCACAAGCTACTCGTGCTTTTGGATCTTGTTTTAGGATTTCATCAAGTACCGCATCAGAAATTTGATCAGCAATTTTATCTGGATGCCCTTCAGAGACAGATTCGGATGTAAATAAATAGCTAGACATATTTTTCTCTTTTTCTTTTAAATTTAGATGTATTGACGTATAGACGGCTATAATACGTATTTTTAGCTTAATAAGCAAGCGCTATTATTGATTAATCGCAGCAGGAATAGTCAACCAATTACGCAAAATTTGCTCACCAAAGTCTGACATATAAGACTCAGGATGAAACTGAACGCCATAAATTGGTAAAGATTTATGCTGCATAGCCATTACCACGCCTTCATCACAAAGTGCTGTGATTTCTAGGCAGCTAGGAAAATCTTCTTTCTGTACGCCCCAAGAATGATATAGCCCGATATTAAATTCGCTTGGAAGGCTAAAAAAATAATGGAGAATTTGACCGCACTTTTTAAAATTCGTTTCTGACCATGACGGACTTTCTCTAAGTTATACAATGTACCACCAAAAAAATTCACATAAGGTTTGATGCCCTAAACACACACCTAAAATAGATTTTTCTGATAATATTTTTCCAACATAGAAAAAAAGTTGTGGATAAGCTCGTGGTACATCAGGCCCCTAGTGAAATCAATATATGAGTATAGTTTTTCCGATGTACTTTCCTTTAAATCTTCCACGTTTAAAACATCATAAGGCACATTTAATTTTTCGAATTAAATCCACCAAGTTAAAAAGTAAAAAGAATCGTGATTATTAATGATGAGTAATTTCATAACCGCTCGGCATTCGTTATAATCGAGCAATTTTACGCAAAAATGGCTCAAAGCACAATGCAACATTTTATTGAGACAGGCTAATCATTATGGCAAACAACTCACGCCATTTTTTTCTTTCTCATTGATTTTTGAAAAAGAAAAACCATTGATTTGTCCCTCTGAAAATTCTGCACAACAAGGCATTTATTTTTGATATTTTAGGGAAAAAGAAAATAGCATGATTTCTCCACAATCCCTATCCTCTTAATTTTACCAAACATCCAATGCCCTTCTCGCGTTATCAACAAGGTTTTGAACTTGTTCAAAGTGAATTACAAAAAGGCAATTCTTATTTATTGAATCTAACTTATCCTACTGAAATCTCAGGCAATCTTTCACTTGAACAAATTTTTTTCATCAAACAAATGCATCTTATAAATTGTGGTTACAAGATCAATTTGTTTGCTTTCTCACCAGAATGTTTTTGTCAATATTCATGACAACAGCATTTTTTTACTTATCCCATGAAAGGGACACTAATGCGTCTCTGCCCGATGCAGAAAAATCAGTTACTCACAAAATGAAAAAGAACAACGCGAGCATTACACAATTGTTGATTTGATGCGTAATGATTTATCCATGGTGGCAGAAAAACATTCAGGTGAAAAATTTCGTTATATCGATCGTATCAAAAACACAGAAAAGGCGAAATACTGCAAACCAGTTCTGAAATTTACGGAAAATTGAATGAAAACTGGCAAAATCAAATTGGAGATATTTTATCGAAAACTCTTGCCTGCTGGTTCCATTAGTGGCGCTCCCAAAAGAAAAAAACCACACAAATTATTCAACAAGCAGAAAAAAACAAAAACGCGGTTATTACACAGGAATCTTTTGGCATATTTGATGGTAAAACACTACAAAGCGCGGTGGCAATTCGATTTATTTCTCAAGTAGATGAAAAATTTTATTTTTCATAGTGGAGGCGGTATTACCATTCATAGCAATGTGCAAGATGAATATGAAGAATTGTTAGAAAAAGTCTATTTACCGATTGAAGGTGCTGATTAATGTATCTCTATTTGAAACCCTTTTGTATTGAAAACAGGAAAATTCAAAATATCGATTTACACCAAACGCGATATGAACGTAGTTTGCGTGAATATTATGGCAAAAGTGCGGTGAAAATGTTTTAATCTTTTTCACTCATTCAACTGCCTGCGCCCTTACAAAATCGATTAGTTCGCTGCCGCATTGATTACAATGACAAAACCACACAAATTCAATATTTTTGAATACCATCGAAAAAAATTTACCGCACTTTTCAACCTGTAATTTGTGACGATATCGAATATGGCTTGAAAGTATTCTGATCGTCAGTTTAATTAATACATTGTTTTGAGCTCACGAGGGTGCTTGTGATGAAATTATTATTATCAAAAATGGAAAAGTGACAGATTGTTCCATTGGTAATTTAATTTTCCGCCAAGGGAAAAAAATGGTATACACCAGACACGCCATTGCTTTTTAGGCACACAACGAGAAAAAAATTATTACAAGAAGGGAAAATTCAAGAACGCACAATATTCCAAGAAGATATTGTCAATTTTGATGAAATTAAAATCATTAACGCAATGAATAGCTTATGAAAAATAAGCCGACTGATTCAGCCGGCTATTTTATTACAATTATTTTTCAGAATTTTTCAATAATTCCGCATGTGCCTTTTTCTGACTTTTCATTTTCGCACTGATCTCTCGACGTTGCGTAGAAAGCTCCGCATTGCGAATCGTATAATCATCGACACGACCTTCATAGTCATCACGCATACTTTCAATAATTCCACGCACCTCTTCGATGGTCATATCATCACGAATGTATTGATTTAAGTTATCTAACAATAATACGCGTTTTTGATTGTCACGGATTTTACGATTATTGTCTTCCATGTCACGCTTAATTTTTGTTTTTGAACGATACATACGCACGTATTCCAACACTTCTTGGAAAGATTGCTTGTTTACAGTTTCCATAATGACTCTCTTTTAGTAAGAAAATTGATGGCGGTAATGTAGCCTCTTTTTGGTAATTCGTCAAAAGCTGAAAGTAAATTTTGTGAGTCAGCTCAAAAAAATTTTTTATTTACCGAAAAAGCGTTTGATTCTCTGCTTTTCTAGTGATAAAACAGATTCAACTATCTACAAAAAAATAAGGAAACACAATGTCACAAGTCTTTAATTTTAGCGCTGGCCCAGCGATGATTTTTTTCCAGAAGTGCTACAAAAAGCACAATGTGAACTGACAAACTGGCTCAATCAAGGCGTATCCGTGATGGAGGTGAGCCATCGCGGTAAATATTTCATGGAACTTATTGCTCAAGCAGAAAAAGATCTACGTGAGGTTTACAATATTCCTGATAACTATCGCGTACTTTTCTTACAAGGCGGTGCTCGCGGTCAATTTGCAGCGATTCCGATGAACTTGATCGGTAAAAAAGGCAAAGCCCTTTATTTAAATAGTGGGCATTGGTCAGCTACAGCGGCAAAAGAAGCAAGAAATTTTACAGAAATTGATGAAATCACTATCGTAGAAAATGGCGAACAGACTCGAATTACCAATCTTGATTTTCAGCCATATCGCTGATCAATATGACTACGTTCATTATTGCCCAAATGAAACCATCAGTGGTGTAGAGATTTTTTGATGTACCAAATGTGGGCGATGCCGTATTGGTCGCTGATATGTCTTCAAATATTCTTTCACGCCAAATCGATATCAGTAAATTTGGTGTAATTTATGCAGGTGCGCACAAAAATCTTGGTCCTGCGGGAATTACATTAGTCATTATTCGTGATGATTTAATCGGTAATGCACGTAAAGAAACCCCATCTATTTGGAATTATGCAACTCAACGTGATGCAGACTCAATGATCAATACACCACCAACATTTGCTTGGTATTTATGTTCCCTCGTATTTAAACATCTTAAAAGAGATGGGGGCTTAGCGATGATCGTAAAACGTAATGCGCTAAAAGCACAAAGCGCTTTTATGATTATATTGATTCAAGCAAACTTTACCGCAATGTGGTAGCAAAAGAAAACCGCTCAACAATGAATGTCACTTTCATCACAGGCAATCCTGAATTAGATGCCAAAATTTGTCGCAGAATCCACTGCTGCGGGCTTTACAAGCCTTGAAAGGTCACAAGGTTTTAGGTGGAATGCGAGCATCTATCTATAATGCTATGCCACAAGAAGGCGTTGAGGCACTCATTTCATTTATGAAAAATTTGAAGCTGAAAATCTTCCTCAATAGCTAAAGAACATTTTTCAATGGGCGTATTTACTACGCCCAAATTTACTTGAAAATTAATCCTAATCCACATCAATATTTTCAAAATAACACTATGCAGTACATCAACATTGCCAATCGTGGCGTAAAAATCCTTATCACCTTATCAAGCTGGTAAACCAATTGAAGAATTAGAACGCGAACTTGGCATTTCCAATATCGTTAAACTTGCTTCAAATGAAAATCCATTTGGTTTTCCTGAAAGTGCAAAAAAAGCAATTTTCGAACAATTAGATAAACTGACTCGTTATCCAGATGCGAATGGCTTTGAACTAAAACAAACTATCGCAAAAAAATTTGGCGTTCAACCGAATCAAATTACGCTCGGAAATGGCTCAAATGATTTATTAGAACTTTTTTTGCTCACACTTTCGCAACCGAAGGCGATGAAATCATTTATTCACAATATGCCTTTATTGTTTATCCTTTAGTAACTAAAGCGATTAATGCAGTTGCAAAAAGAAATTCCAGCTAAAAATTGGGGACATGATTTACAAGGATTTTTGACCGCACTTTCTGATAAAACAAAAGCTCATTTACATTGCTAATCCCAATAATCCAACGGGTAATTTTTTTAACGTCGCAAGAAATTGAAGATTTTTAGTAGAAGTTCCCCTAAAAATGTAATCGTGGTATTAGATGAAGCTTTCTACACTGAATTTACCAGATCTGAAGAACGAGTGGACTCCTTCCGTTTATTAAAAAAATATTCAAATTTAATTATTTCGCTCTCTTTCTAAAAGCCTATGGCTTAGCAGGGTTTACGCATTGGTTATGCCGTATCTAATCCTGAAATCGCAGATTTATTAAATCGAGTTCGACAACCGTTTTAACTGTAATTCATTTGGCATTAAACGCTGCTGTTGCCGTAATGAATGATGATGAATTTGTTGAAAAAGTAGCTGAAAATAATCGAGTAGAAATGAGACGTTACGAAGAGTTCTGTCAAAATCATCAATTAGAATATATTCCTTCTAAGGAAATTTTATAACGATTGATTTCAAACAACCTGCAGCCCCAATTTATGATGCATTATTACATGAAGGCGTAATTGTTCGCCCTATTGCTGGGTATGGAATGCCAAATCATTTGCGCATAAGTATTGGTTTACCTGAAGAAAATAATCGATTTTTACCGCACTTTCTAAGGTATTAAAACTAGCCTAGACTATTTATTCAATAAAAACAAATTTATTTAGTATAAAAACCCGCTATAAGCGGGTTTCATTTTTCTCATATCTTAAGCGTGTTTTGCTGCAACTTCAGATAATAAAGTTTGTAATTCACCAGATTGATACATCTCTAAAATGATATCACAACCACCAATTAATTCTCCCTCTACCCATAATTGCGGAAAAAGTTAGGCCAATTTGCATATGCGGGTAATTCAGCACGAATATCTGGATGTTGCAAAATATCTACATAACCAAAAGGTACTTTTACAATTCATCAATGCTTCTGATGCACGAGCAGAAAAGCCACAAGATGGTAATTTTGGTGAACCTTTCATATAAATAAGAATTGGATTTTTCACTAATTTGCTTTTTGATTTTGTCTAAGGTTTCCATAATGTTCCCTATAAATAAATGAGAACCGCATTCTATCACAAGTTAAAACTTGATTGAAATGCTTGGTTTTAGATTCATATAAGACAAAAGGCCTAAACCGAAGTTTAAGCCTTTTTGCTGTATTTAATCTTTCGTTAAACGAACACTAAAAATTATTTAGTACCGTTAACTGCGATTTCTACACGACGGTCTGGAGCAAGACATGCGATAAGCGCTTTACGACCTTTAACTTGGTCACAAGTTGCGCCAGTCACTGGGTTTGCTTTACCATAACCAGTTGCAGAGATTGCATCTGCAGAAACACCTTTAGCTACGAAGTAGTTAGCTACTAGTGTCAGCACGACGTTGAGAAAGTTTTTAAGTTACCAGCGTCAGAACCGATACGGTCAGTGTAACCAGCAACAGCTACTTTAGCGTTGTTAACTTGTGCGATTTCACCGTAGATACCATCTAAAGCTGCTTGAGCTTGTGGTTTTAAGTTTGCTTTTACCGAATGCGAAAGTTACATCAGAGTTTAAGTTGAAAGTTTTGCTTACAACTTCAGGGTGCTGCTACAACTGGAGCTGCGCCTTGACCGAAAACGGTAAGAAACACCCGCGTTGATAGAACCAATCCATGGATTGTAATCTACAGAGCTATTGTGAGTATCTTGAGTGCGGAATTTACCTACACGAGTTAACCATTGATATTCTAAACGAACTGCTAATTCTGGTAATACAGCATATTCTGCACCTACAGCAAATAAACCAGAGGTACGTAAGCTGTGACGACCTTCTTTCACGTGATCACGAGCACCATGTCTGCATCGTAGAATTTATAGTCAGAACGTACTAAAGCAACACCTGCTTTACCGTAAACATCTAAACCATTTAACACTTCGTAGCTACCTTTTTAAAGCTTAAGTGAGCACCGTGGTTAGTGTGTTTTAGCTGCAGTTTTACCTGCTTCGCTGAACTTTAGCACGACCGAAATCATCGTAACCTAATTCAACCGCTAAACCTAAGTTATCACGATTTAAGATTTGATAACCACCAAATACACCGTAAGTGAAAAGAATTACGGTTGTAACCTGTACCAAAATCTAAGTTACGAGGGTTAGTAGCATCGTGTTAGCTTTGATACCATCGTGGAAAGATGCTTGACCAGCTTTAACACCTGCATAGAAAGTGATTTTCTTGTGGAGCTGCTTGAGCTACTGAAGCTGCTGCTAAACCAGCAACTACTAATGCGATTGCAGTTTTTTTCATTTTGATGTCCTCTATTTAGTCATCGAATAGTAATAAAAAAGTGTCCTTGTTTATACTGAACTTTTAATTAAAGTTACATTCTAAACAGTCGCTTAACTAGGGTTTTGAATTTGCCCTACTTTTTTACCTTTTTGACAAATTCAATTCCTTTGTTTACGCCAAAGGAACGTTCAAAAGTGCGCTTATTATCCTATAAAAATTGAAAAAGATCAAATTCTTTTTGAACTTTTTGTTTATTTTTTACTCAAAAACACTCTATTCTTGACTCATTTACTCCATAAAACACTCCTTAAAAATGCTCAAAATCTAATTCGACATTGTTCGTACCTTAAGATATTATCGAGAGCACCCAGCTATTTATACCTTTTAAATGAGTTAAATGCTATGTTGCCAAGTCTAAATCGCACTCCACAAATTGAACAAGATGTCCTTAACTATCTCCAAGCACTTAAAAAAACAACATTTTGAAGGAGATATCGCTACAAATTATGCAGATAGATTAAGTCTTGCTACGGATAACAGCGTTTACCAACAGCTTCCTCAAGCAATTCTTTTTTTCCGAAAACTGTTGCTGATATAGTACGTATAACAAAATTGGCAAATTTACCTGAATATCAATCGATCACCTTTACGCCTCGCGGTGGAGGCACTGGCACAAATGGACAATCTATCAATAACAATATAATAGTGGATCTTTCTCGCCATATGACTGCCATTTTAGAACTCAATGTAAAAGAACGTTGGGTTCGAGTACAAGCAGGCGTAGTAAAAGATCAACTTAATCAATTTTTTTAAAACCACATGGTTTGTTCTTTTGCTCCCAGAGTTATCCACCAGCAATCGAGCGACTTTAGGGTGGAATGATTAACACAGATGCCTCTGGGGCAAGGTTCATTGCAATACGGTAAAACCTCTAATCACGTTTTGGCATTACGCGCAGTATTAATGAACGGTGAGATTTTAGATACAAGTGCGGTCAATTCTGTTGATGTTTTAGAAAACATCGATGCGCTTGAATTAAGTGATAGTAGCAAAAAGACTCCATCAAACCATTGCGCAACACTGTAAAGAAAAAAAGAGCAGCAATCATTAAAGATTTGCCACAACTTAACCGTTTTTTTAACGGGATACGATCTGAAAAATGTATTCAATGAAGATGAAAGTGAATTTAATCTCACCAGAATTCTCACTGGTTCTGAAGGTTCTCTCGCATTTATTTGTGAAGCCAAACTCAATCTTCTGCCTATTCCTCAGTATCGCACGCTCATCAATATTAAATATCGTTCTTTTGATGCGGCATTACGCAATGCACCCTTTTATGGTGAAAGCCAATGCGCTTTCTGTGGAAACCATTGATTCCAAAGTCTTAAATCTCGCTAAACAAGATATTATTTGGCACTCTGTGAATGAACTTCTTACAGAAGATGAAAAAGATCCAATTCTCGGTTTTAAATATTGTGGAATTTGCTGGTAATAATAAAGAAAAATAGACCGCCAAGTCACCGCACTTTTGTCGCTCACTTGATGAAAAAAATCGAATACAACCAAGATCACATTATTGGCTATCAAGTTTGTTCTGATTTACCTTCTATTGAACGTATTTATGCGATGCGAAAAAGCAGTGGGCTTACTTGGTAATGCAAAAGGTGCAGCCAAACCAATTCCTTTTGTAGAAGATACTTGCGTACCACCAGAAAATCTTGCGGATTACATCAGTGAATTTCGCGCTTTTATTAGACAAGCACAATTTACAATATGGCATGTTTGGGCACGTCGATGCGGGCGTGTTACACGTTCGCCCTGCGCTTGATTTATGCGATAAAGAACAAGTGAAATTATTTAAACAAATTTCAGATGAAGTGGCAGAACTTACGATTAAATATGGTGGATTGCTCTGGGGAGAACACGGAAAAAGGCGTTCGTTCCCATTACGGCGAAAAATTCTTTACGCCAGAACTCTGGCACGAACTTCGTTATATCAAAACCTTATTCGATCCAAACAATCGCTTAAATCCCGGCAAAAATCTGTACGCCTTTAGATTCCAAAGAGGAACTTTATTCTATTCTTTCGCCGATGCGGGCTGATAACGATCGCCAAATTCCTATCCCAAATACGAGATGAATTTAAGGGTGCGATGAACTGCAATGGAAACGGATTATGTTTCAATTTTGATGAACACAGCATTATGTGCCCGTCGATGAAAGTCAGTAAAAACCGTGTATTTTCGCCGAAAGGTCGTGCAGCCATGGTTCGAGAATGGCTTCGATTGATGGCTAATGAAAATGTTTCGCCCGCACAATTAGACTTCCGTAAAACAGAAATAAAACTAACCGCACTTGTGAAAAGACTGAGCAATACGGTTCAAAAATGGCGAGGCGATTATGATTTTTCTCACGAAGTGAAAGCTGCAATGGATACTTGCCTTGCTTGTAAAGCCTGTGCGAGCCAATGCCCGATTAAAATCGATGTACCAAGTTTCCGCGCAAAATTCTTTCATTTTTATCACAGCCGCTACTTACGACCGGCAAAAGATCACATTGTCGCAAATTTAGAAATCGCTGCGCCTTATATGGCAAAACAGGCAAAATTCTTTAATTATTTTTACCAAGCTAAAAAGTCACGCAAACATTAGTGGAAAAACGCTAGGCATGACCGATTTGCCCTTGCTTTCTGAACCCAACTTGCAACAACAGCTAGTAGAAATTCATTATCAGGGCAAATCCTTGGAAGAATTGGAAGATCTAAGTGCGGTAGAAAAAAACGGTATTTTATTTATTGTGCAAGATCCTTATACCTCTTACTATGATGCGAAAAGTGGTACGCGATTTTGTTATGCTTACGCAGAAATTAGGCTTCACACCAATTCTGTTGCCATTTAAACCAAACGGCAAAGCAATGCACATTAAAGGTTTCTTAAAACGCTTTAGCAAAACAGCACAAAAACCAAGCCGAGTTTTTTTAAAATCGAATGGCAAAATTAGGCATTCCACTTGTAGGCGTTGATCCAGCCATCGTGCTGTCTTATCGAGACGAATACAAAGAAGCACTACAAGAAAAACGTGGCGATTTTCACGTTCTCACCGCACACGAATGGTTAAAACAAAGATTACAAAATGCGGCATTACAAGATAAACTGAAAAACATCGCCAAAACTGACCGCACTTCCGATTGGTATTTATTCCCACATTGTACGGAATCTACTTTTATGCCGAACAGTCCAAAAAGAATGGCAAGAAATTTTTGGAAGATTTGGACAACAACTTAATGTAGAAAAAGTAGGATGTTGCGGTATGGCAGGGTGTATTTGGACATGAAGTGCAAAAATCAAAAAAATGAGCCGAGAAATCTACGATGTATCGTGGCATAAAAAAACTGCATGGAAAAAGATCCGCACTTTTGTTTAGCAACCGGTTATTCTTGCCGAAGTCAGGTAAAACGTTATGAACATGTGGTGCTAAAACACCCTGTACAGGCATTATTAGAAATTTTAGCGTAATGAAAGGAACATCATGATTTGGCAAAAAAACTTCACGCTCGAAAACTTAAATCAACTTTGCTCCAACAGTGCAGTTAGCCATCTTGGGCATTGAAATTTCTGCTTTTGGCGAGGATTGGATTGAAGCGACAATGCCAGTGGATCATCGTACTATGCAGCCGTTTGGTGTATTGCATGGCGGGGTTTCGGTTGCTTTTAGCTGAAACAATTGGTTCCCTTGCGGGTTCGCTTTGTTTAGAAGAAGGCAAAACTGCAGTTGGATTAGATATTAACGCCAATCATCTTCGCTCTGTTCGTTCAGGTAAAGTGACTGCAAGAGCCACGCCAATTAATTTGGGCAGAAATATCCAAGTTTGGCAAATTGACATCCGCACAGAAGAGAATAAACTTTGTTGCGTTTCTCGATTAACCCTTTCCGTAATCAATTTATGACAAAATCCGCAAAAATCGGCGTATTACTTTGCCAATCTAGGCACGCCAGATAGCCCGACACCGAAGTCAATTAGCCGTTATTTATGGCAATTTTTAACAGATCCTCGCGTGGTCGATTTACCGCGTTGTAAATGGTATCCACTGCTCAAAGCCATTATTTTTGCCATTGCGTTCAAAACGTATTGCTAAAAATTATCAAGCAATTTGGACAGATCAAGGTTCGCCTTTACTTGCCATTTCACGACAACAAAAAGACGCATTACAAGCCTATTTAGATAAGCAAAAATATCGATGTCCAAGTAGAAATTGCCATGACGTACGGCAATCCATCAATGCAAAGTGCGGTGAAAAATTTGCTTAAAAAAATCAAGTTGAGCGAATTATTGTTTTGCCTCTTTATCCGCAATACTCTAGCTCAACCACAGGCGCAGTATTTGATGCTTTCGCTAACGCCCTTAAAGAAGAACGAGGATTAGTGCCTTTTTGATTTCATACATTCTTATCATGTTGATGAAAAATTACATTAACGCCTTAGCCAGATTCCATAAAAGTGCGGTTAAAAACCCGATGAGTTTTTTGCTATTTTTCTTATCACGGTATTCCTTTGCGTTATGAAAAAAATGGGCGATTATTATCGTGAACATTGTAAACAAACGACTATTGCAGTTGTTAATAAAGCTGGGCTTAACAGAAAAACCAATGGGGAATGACGTTTCAATCTCGCTTTGGACGTGAAGAATGGCTACAACCTTATACCGATAAATTTTTAGAATCTGCTGCAACACAGAACATTCAAAAAATTGCCGTTATTTGCCCAGGTTTCTCCGTAGATTGTTTAGAAACCATTGAAGAAATTGACAAAGAAAAATCGAGAAAAATTTCCTAAACCAATGGCGGACAATCTTATCAATATATTCCCGCACTTAACGTCAGATCATGCACATATTGAAATGATGGCGAAATTAATCCTAGAAAAACTTGCTTAACAATAGAAATGGTAAAACGTTTCTAAAATCTTCCGCACTTTTGCTAAAAATCAGCCATTATTTTTTTCACAAGGATAAAACATGGCTGATTTTTCCTTTTATCGTTGACATCAACGAACAAAAATCTTACTGAAATACTGCAACAATCCTTAGAAAAAAACCACTTGTCATCAATTTTTACGCGCCAACACATAAAGAATCCGCGGATTTTTTGACACTACTTGAGCAAGTTGCAGAACAATATCAAGGACAATTTGTTCTTGGAAAAAGTAAATTGTGAAAAAGAGCAAATGATTGCCGCACAATTCCGCATCCAAGCATTGCCAACCACCTATTTGTTTAAAGAAGCACAGGCATTAGATGCATTTCCAGGAACGCTTGATAAATCTTCATTAATCCAACGATTAAGCATTATTTTACCGAAAGAGGAAGATTTAAAATTCCAACAAGCGTTAGATTTCTTGCAAGTAGAAAATTATGAGGCAGCATTGCCATTATTGAAAAGACGCATGGGAACTTTCTGATAAGAAAAAAATAGTGATGTCGCCCTGCTCTACGCTGAAACCTATATTGCAATGAAAAAAACGGAGCCAGCACAAGAAATTCTAAAACAAATTCCATTGCAAGATCATGATAGTCGTTGGCACGGATTACAAGCACAAATTGAGCTACAAATTCAAGCTGCCGATACGCCTGAAATCCAACAATTACAGGCCGATTATGCTAAAAACCCAACAGCTGAAATTGCAATAAAACTTGCTTACAACTTCATCAAGCTGGACGAAATGAAGAAGCGCTGACACTACTTTTTCGGTATTTTTAAAAACAGACTTTAGGCGCACAGAATGGAGAAGTTAAACAACAATTTTTTATCCATTTTAAGTGCAATGGGCAATGCTGATCCGTTAACAAATAAGTTTCGCCGATTGCTTTATTCACTGCTCTATTAATCGAAAAAGGTTTATAATTGATAAGCTGTATGGAACAATTTCATGCATAACAATCATTAAAATAGGCTTGAATTTAATTAATTCTCCTTTTACGAAAAACAAGGATTCTTTATGTCAGATATCAAACACGCGAAACTTTTAATTTTAGGCTCAGGCCCTGCTGGTTATACAGCAGCCATTTATGCGGCACGTGCAAACTTAAAACCTGTATTAGTGACGGGTTTGCAACAAGGCGGCCAGCTTACCACCACAGATGAAATCGAAAACTGGCCAGGTGATTTTTGAGATGACTACTGGTTCAGGTTTAATGCAACGTATGTTGCAACATGCAGAAAAAAATTTGAAACAGAAATCGTCTTCGATCATATCAATCGCGTCGATTTATCTTCTCGCCCATTCAAACTTTTTGGCGATGTGCAAAATTTCACTTGTGATGCGTTAATCATCGCAACGGGTGCCTCTGCACGCTATATTGGCTTACCTTCAGAAGAAAACTACAAAGGTCGTGGCGTTTCTGCTTGTGCAACCTGTGATGGTTTCTTTTATCGCAATAAGCCTGTCGGTGTGATTGGTGGTGGAAATACTGCGGTGGAAGAAGCACTTTACTTAGCCAATATCGCAAGTACAGTGCATTTAATCCACCGTCGCGATAGCTTCCGTGCAGAAAAAATCCTTATCGACCGTTTATACAAAAAAGTGGAAGAAGGAAAAATCGTTCTTCATACTGACCGCACTTTAGATGAAGTGTTGGGTGACAACATGGGCGTAACCGGATTACGTTTAGCCAACACAAAAACTGGGGAGAAAGAAGAACTCAAATTAGATGGTTTATTCGTAGCGATTGGTCACTCGCCAAATACGGACATTTTCCAAGGACAACTAGAATTGAATAATGGCTATATCGTTGTAAAATCTGGTCTTGAAGGAAATGCAACAGCCACTTCTGTGGAAGGCGTGTTCGCAGCAGGCGATGTAATGGATCACAATTATCGCCAAGCCATTACCTCTGCAGGGGAACTGGTTGTATGGCAGCATTGGATGCAGAACGCTATTTAGATGCTCAAGAAGCATAAATTCTCTAACTAATTCCCCTCTTTTTAAAAAGAGGGGAACTTTTTTTCTATATCACGATAAAACTATGAACAAACTTCGCCAAAAATATTTACAAAAATGGCTTCGCGCACAACAAGAACCTATCAAAAAATTAATGCGCGCAAACATTGTCTTAGCTACGCTTTCTGCACTCATTTTAGTCGCGCAAACTTATTTTCTTGCGACTTTGCTCGATAAACTGATTATGCAAAATGTGCCTCGTGATGAACTTATTCCTTATTTTCTCGGGCTAATTATCGGCTTTCGGGATGCGTGCTATTATTTTTATGGGCACGCGAAAAAAATAGGTTTCCAAAGCGGACAATTATTACGCAATCATATTCGTCAAAAAAATTCTGGATAAAATCCATCTTGTTGGCCCTGCGACAATCAATCAAAAACCAGCTGGAAGTTGGGCAAGCATTATGTTGGAACAAGTAGAAAACTTACATAATTTCTATGCCCGTTTTTCTGCCTCAACAAAAGTCTTTCAGCCATTGTTCCAGTCGTTATTTTAATTGCTGTATTTCCGTTGAACTGGGCTGCAGGCTTAATCTTAATGATTACCGCACCGCTTGTTCCTCTGTTTATGATCATTGTTGGTATTGCTGCGGCTGACAACAGCCAAAAATATGGATACCCTTTTCTCGCCTCAGCGCCCAATTTTTTTAGATCGCTTACGCGGCTTTGGAAACCTTGCGTCTTTTTTTAACCGCACTTCTGAACAAACGGAGCATATTGAAAATGCCACTGAAGATTTCCGTGAAACCACAATGGATGTGCTAAAACTCGCTTTTTCTCTTCTGCCGTATTGGAATTTTTTTACCTCTATTTCCATTGCACTGATGGCGGTCTATTTTGGTTTTTAGCTACTTAGGTCAAATTGAATTTGGTACCTATAATGCACCGCTTACACTTTTTCACAGGTTTCTTTTTGTTTAATTCTTGCACCTGAATTTTTATCAACCCTTACGCGATCTTGGCGCTTATTACCACGACCGAGCAGCGGGTATTGGTGCCGCAGATGCCATTGTTGATTTCTTAGAATCCGATTATTTAACCGTTCATCAAAATGAAAAAAACAATTTCTTTAGAAAGTGCGGTTGAAAATTTCTGCCGAAAATTTAGTGGTGCTTTCGACACAGGGTTCAGCATTAACCAAGCCGTTAAACTTCCAAATTCCAGCAAATCATAATGTTGCGCTTGTAGGACAAAGTGGCGCAGGAAAAACTTCATTAATGAATGTGATTTTAGGCTTTTTACCTTATGAGGGCTCGCTCAAAATTAATGGTCAAGAACTTTGCGAAAGCAATCTAGCTGACTGGCGCAAACATATTGCCTGGGTAGGACAAAAATCCATTGTTATTACAAGGCACAATTAAAGAAAAACTTACTACTTGGCGATGTTCAAGCCAACGATGAAGAAATTAATCAAGCGTTAATACGCTCTCAAGCGAAAGAATTTACCGATAAACTTGGACTTCATCACGAAATAAAAGATGGTGGATTAGGCGTTTCTGTGGGACAAGCGCAACGCCTTGCCATTGCTCGTGCACTGTTACGCAAAGGCGATTTACTTCTGCTCGATGAGCCAACCGCAAGCTTAGATGCGCAATCAGAAAATCTTGTTTTACAAGCATTGAATGAAGCAAGCCAGCATCAAACTACGCTGATGATTACCCACCGAATTGAAGATTTGAAACAATGTGATCAAATTTTTGTGATGCAACGAGGAGAAATAGTACAGCAAGGTAAATTTGCCGAATTACAACATGAAGGTTTCTTTGCTGAACTACTCGCTCAACGACAACAGGATATCCAATAATGCGCACATTACTCCGTTTATACGTTTATTTAAATTCGCCAAATTTCCTCTTATTTTTAGGCTTGGTGCTGATGATTTTAGGTTTGGGCTCCAGCATGGGGTTGCTTACCGTTTCAGGCTGGTTTTTAGCTGCTACAGCCATTGCAGGACTAGGCACGCTATTTAACTTTTTCTACCCTTCAGCCAGTGTGCGAGGTTTAGCTATCGGACGAACCGTCATGCGCTATTTTGAAAAAATAGTGACGCATGATGCAACATTCCGCATTTTGTCCAAATTACGCGTACAAGTATTTGAAAAAATTATTCCTTTAAGCCCAGCAGTATTAAATCGTTATCGCAACAGCGATTTGTTAAATCGTTTAGTGTCCGATGTGGATACACTTGATAGCCTCTATTTACGTTTACTTGCGCCATTTTTCACTGCTGCATTTGTAATCATTGCCATGACGATTGGACTCAGCTTTGTCAATATTCCACTGCGCTTGGTTTAGGCTTTATTTTTGTTAATTTTATTAATAATTATCCCAACTGTTTTTCTATCGACTAGGACAGGAATTTGGTGAACGCTTAATCCAAGCACGCGCGACCTATCGAACCCAGTTTTTAGAATTTATCCAAGCACAAGCCGAGCTTTTATTATTTAATGCAGAAGATAAATTAAAAGAGAAAATGTCAGCCACAGAAAAACATGGCAGGAAGATCAAGCCAAAGAAGCAAAAATTAAGCGGATTTTCTACCGCACTTGTTCTCTTTCTTAAATGGTTTATTGATTTCTGGAATGCTATGGTTTGCAAGTAACGCTGATTTTGGCACAGATGAATACCGCACGGCTTATATTGCACTTTTCACTTTTGCTGCACTTGCAGCCTTTGAGATCATCATGCCATTGGGTGCCGCATTTTTACATATAGGTCAAGTGATTGCTGCAGCAGAGCGTGTAACCGAAATCATTGAGCAAAAAAACCGCTTGTTGAGTTTAATGGTAACGAGGAATTTGAAACAAAAAGTGCGGTTGATTTCTGCGAAGGATTTAAGTTTTTTTCCTATCCAGGGCAAGAAACGCTCGTATTAAAAATCTTACATTAGATTTAGAACAAGGCCAAAAGAATTGCTATTTTTAGGCAAAACTGGAAGTGGGAAAATCTTCACTCCTTCAACTTTTTAGTGCGCAATTATGATGCGAATCAAGGTGAGCTTTTTATTGGCAGAAAAACCCATTTCCGCCTATTCAGAAGAAACATTACGCCGACAAATTTGTTTTTTTAACTCAACGTGTTCACGTATTTAGCGATACACTTCGTCAAAAATTTACAATTTGCAAGTGCGGATGAAATTTCTGATAAAAAAATGATTGAAGTGCTACATCAAGTTGGCTTTAAGCAAATTACTTGAGCAAGAAGGAAAAGGTTTAAATCTTTGGCTTGGGGATGGCGGTCGTCCCTCTTTCCGGTGGGGAACAACGCCGTTTAGGTTTAGCGCGTATTTTACTCAATAATGCGCCAATTTTATTGTTAGATGAACCAACAGAAGGCTTTAGATCGCGAAACTGAACGTCAAATTTTACGTTTAATTCTGCAACATGCCGAAAATAAAACCCTAATTATGGTCACTCACCGTCTCAGTTCAATTGAACAATTCAATAAAATTTGTGTAATTGATAACGGAAGATTAATCGAAGAAGGCGATTACAATAGCTTAATCACAAAAGAAAATGGGTTCTTTAAAAGATTGATTGAGCGAGTATAAGAAAAGGAAGTTGGGCGAAACCTTCCCAGCTTCTTCTCGGCACACAGTAATTCCGACTTTGGCTGCTTCCTTCCGGACCTGACCGAGTAAACCAGACACCGTTGCGAGAGACCGAGAAGGTTTCCATTGATATCGCAATGCGATTGCGCGCTATTATGCAGAAATTACCGCCGTATTGCAAAGACTAATTCAAAAGTGCGGTGAATTTGGCGAGAATTTAAGCCACATTTTCAGGATTTTTAATGAAAATGAACTACCTCCAATACTACCCGACCGATGTGATCAATGGCGAAGGTACAAGATGCACTCTTTTCGTCAGTGGCTGTACGCATGCTTGCAAAGGTTGCTATAACCAAAAAGTTGGTCATTTTCAGCGGGGTGTATTATTTGATGAAGCGATGGAACAACAAATCATCAATGATTTAAAAGACACACGCATTAAACGCCAAGGGTTTGACGCTTTCAGGTGGCGATCCACTTCATCCCTCTCAACGTAGAAACATTATTGCCATTTGTGCAACGCGTAAAACGAGAATGCCCCTGATAAAGACATCTGGGTTTGGACGGGTTATAAGCTAGATGAATTAGATGAACAACAACGTGCTATGTTGCCTTATATTGATGTGTTAATTGATGGGAAATTTATTCAAGAACAGGCAGATCCAAGTTTAGTTTGGCGAGGTTCAGCAAATCAAATTATTCATCGATTTAAGTTATAAAAAGTGCGGCTAAAAATTCATTTAAAATTTCAACCGCACTTTTCAATAAAATCAAATTATTCTTCTAAAACAACTTTACCGATGTAGCCTAAATTACGATGGCGTTGCGCGTAATCGATACCATACCCCACCACAAATTCATCAGGAATTTCAAAACCAACCCATTCAACAGGCACTTCCACTTCCCGACGAGAAGGTTTTATCAAGTAAAGTACAAATAGCAAGACTCAGCAGGCTCACGCAAATTCAAAATATCACGCACTTTTTCCAAGGTATAGCCCGTATCAATAATATCTTCCACAATTAAAACGTGTTTACCTTTTATATCACCGTCCAAATCTTTTGGTAATATCGAACGTCGTGATTAGTGGTCATGCCCAGTGCCATAACTTGAAGTAGTCATAAATTCAATTTCCACAGGTAAATTTATCTGACGAACGATATCCGCCATAAACATAAAGGAACCACGTAAAAGCCCCACAACAACAAGGCTATCGATCTGTTTTTCTTGATAAAAATTTTTGTGATTTGAGCACCTAATTCAACAATACGAGCATGAACATCGTTCTCTGAAATTAAAAACGTCAACGTGGTGTTTTTCATTGTGTTTCCTTATGAAATGACAGGGGATAAAATCGTTTGCTATTTTTACAAAAAGGCTGAAGTTTAAACCTTCAGCCTTTTTGAACTCCTAACGAATTTACTTTCTACTCTACCTGTTGGAGCAACCTGCAATCGCTTAACAGATGTGCGTATAGTAGCAGACATTTAGTTATTGTCAATAAGAATAATTCTCAATTTTAAAAATATTTTTTTAATTTCCTGAAATTTTCATCTTATCTAACAAAAATAGAACCAGTTTGGATGTTAGAACGATGCTCTATATCATCCGCTACAGCAACCATATTCTTCAACATATCTTGCAATTGCCCCTGCAATAGTAATTTCGGCGACTGGATATTGAATTTCACCATTTTCCACCCAAAAACCTGATGCGCCACGCGAATAATCGCCTGTAACAATATTGACACCTTGTCCCATGACATCCGTTACTAACAATCCAGTTCCCATTTGACGTAAAAAGTGCGGTTAATCCTCCAGTTAAATTTGGCTTAACAAGCCAGTTGTGAATTCCACCAGCATGACCAGTACTTGGCATACCGAGTTTTTTTACCACTGTAACTTGTCACTAAATAAGTTTTGTAATATCCCACCTTCAACAATTTCACGATCTTGCGTACGAACACCTTCACTATCAAAAGGCGTTGAAGCCAAACGGCGTAATAAATGTGGTCTCTCACTGATATTGAACCAATCAGGTAAGACCTGTTTACCCAAATGATCGAGCAAGAAACTTGATTTTTCTATATAAACTGCCACCACTTATTGCAGCAGCAAAATGAGAAATAAGACCAGTTGCAACATCATTTAAGAAAATAACTGGCACTTCTCGTGTACTAAGTTTTTTGAGGATTTAAACGAGAAACGACTTTCTTTGCACAATTTTCTCCAACCCAAATTGGCGATTGAGTTTGTCGAATTCACGAGAGATCGTGTATTCATAATCATTTTCTAAAGCATCTTCTACCCCACCAATAACCGAACAAGATAAGGAATAACGGCTTGATAAATAACTTTGCAACATGCCATGGCTATTTCCATACACTTTCACGCCTGTATGTGAATTAAAACTTGCACCATTACTATTTATAATGCGTTCATCCGCCTCTAAAGCCGCCTTTTTCAGCCTGAAGTGCAAGTTCTGTTGCTTTATCAACATCCACATCAGCAGCATGATAAAGTTCTAAATCAGGCGCATCAAAAGCCATTAAATCCTTATCCGCAAGGCCTGTGCAATCATCGGGTGAAGTGTATTTTTGCAATAGCAAGTGCGGCTTCCACTGCGTTTCGAATAGCGCCTTCACTTAAATCTGATGTCGATGCATTGCCTTTTTGTTGTCCCATATAAAGCGGAGATCCCCAATGCACCATCATTAGTAAATTCAACATTTTCAATTTCTTGCAAGCGTGTGGATACTGACAATCCGCTCACTTTAGTGACCGCGACTTCTGCACTCGCGCCTGATTTTGTTGCTAATTCAACAGCAAAGCTGACTGCTTGACGTAATTCTTGTTCTTGAGCTTTCAAAAGTGCGGTTTGATTTTTCGGCTATTTTTCATTATTTTTCCCGTTAAAAATTTGTCACATTTTATATTATTTTTGAAACTTTGTGCTAAAATACGCGCCAAATTTTAGTTGAGAGAAATTATGGCGAAAACGTAAGAAAAAGAAGCTTTCGATTGGGAAGATGAAGACCAAGAAGAAATTATTTGGGTAAGTAAAAGCGAAATCAAACGCGATGCTGAAGATTTAAAACAACTTGGTGAAAAAGATTGTAAATTTAACCAAAGCTAATCTTGCGAAAAATCCCACTTGATGAATCCTTACTTGATGCCATTGAACTTGCACAGCGTTTACAAAAAGAAGCTCGTCGCCGTCAATTACAGTATATCGGTAAATTATTTCGAGGAATTGATGTTGAGCCCATTCGTGAAGCATTAGATAAAATCGAAAAATAAACATAACCAACAGCAGGCTATGCTGCACAAAATCGAAAAAGTGCGGGATGAATTAGTAGAAAAAGGTGACGTGGCTCTAACCGATTTATTCAAATGATTATCCTGATGTAGATCGTCAACAACTACGTAATCTTATTCGTTCAGCACAAAAGAACGTGAGCAAAATAAACCATCGAAAGCCTATCGAGAAATTTATCAAATGCTCAAAAGCATTGATGTTAGAAGATTAAAAATATTAAATTTTTATCCGCACTTTTCGAGTAACAAATTTAAAAATATGAATATTCGTTGGAATGTAATTTTTAGGTCTTATCGCTCTCGGTTCTCTGGGATGGTTTTTTATTCTTTAAATAGCGATAAACCTGATTTGTCAAACTTAGTAAAAACCAGATAGTCCAGATTATATTGGAAATAAAATGGAAACTACGGTGTTTTCCCTGAAGGTAAGAAACAATATCTCTCGACCGCAGACAAAGTGAAACATTATACAGTTGATGGTCATACTGAGTTTGAAAATGCCTTTGGTGTACTTATTCGATGTCTCTACATCTAATAATGCTGAAAAAAATCAAATAATTCAGCAAAATTATTAGAATCACAAAGTTGGAAACTTAGCGCAAAAAAGCCAAATTGACGAAAGATGAAATGCTTTATTTAGAGGGTGATGTCATTGCTGAAAGTTTAGAACCGACTTCTCGGTTACAGCGAATCGAAACACAAGTTGCAGAGGTTAACTTAAAAACTCAAGATATTTCATCAGATACAATGGTGAAAAATAAACGGACAAAATTTTAACTCAACTGGCTTAAAAATGGTTGGCAATCTACGCCAACAAATTGCAACATTAAAAAGAACAGGTAAAAACATATTATGAAATTAACAAACAATAAAAATTATTTTTACTCGCTGCATTAATCATGACCTCTTTTCTGCTTTTAGCGTTGAAAGATGATACGAATCAACCAATTAACATTGTTTCTGATAATCAATCATTAGATATGGAAAAAGTGTTGTCACTTTTACTGATAACGTTTCAATTACTCAGGGTTCAATTTTTAATCAAGGCAAATAAAGTTGTCATTACGCGCCCACCTGAAAATTCAGGTAAAAAAAGAAACCGTAGAAGCATTTGGGTACTCCAGTAACTATTCCATCAACAGCTAGATAATGGTAAGCCAGTGGATGGGAAAAGCAAACAAAGTTCACTATGATCTTGGTACTGAATTTTTAACATTAACTGACAATGCTGAATTAAAAGCAACTGATAGTAAGATTAATGGACAACTAATTACCTATGATGTGAAAAACAGCAACTTAAAGCTAATGGCAATGGAAAAATCACGTGTAACAACAGTCCTTATTCCATCGCAATTACAACAAGCTAAAGGGAAGTAATTTATGTCAATTTTGACTGCTGAAAATTTAGCTAAGAGCTATAAAAAGCCGTAAAGTTGTTTCAGATGTAAGTTTAACTGTAAACTCTAATGAAATTGTCGGTTTGCTTGGACCAAACGGTGCTGGGAAAAACAACAACCTTCTATATGGTTGTCGGGTTAGTTCGCCAAGATCAAGGTAAAATTATTATTGACGGAGAAGACATTAGTTTGCTCCCAATGCATAATCGTGCGCAACGTGGAATCGGTTATTTGCCACAAGAAGCCTCTATTTTTCGCCGTTTGACTGTATACGAAAATCTAATGGCTGTATTAGAAATACGCAAAGATTTAACCTCTCAACAACGTCGAGAAAAAAAGCTGATGAGTTGATTGAGGAATTTAATATTGGCCATATTCGGGATAGTTTAGGTCAGTCATTATCTGGCGGTGAACGTCGTCGAGTTGAAATCGCACGAGCATTAGCTGCAAATCCCTAAGTTTATTCTATTAGATGAGCCTTTTGCTGGTGTAGATCCAATTTCTGTGAGCGATATTAAGAAAATTATCACCGACTTACGTAACCGAGGATTAGGTGTTTTGATTACCGATCATAATGTACGTGAAACACTTGATGTATGTGAACGCGCTTATATTGTTGGCGAAGGTAAAAATTATCGCAACAGGCACACCAGAACAAGTTATGAACGATGAACACGTTAAACGCGTTTATTTGAGCGAACAATTCAAATTATAAAAATGAAAATAACTGAACTATTAAGCCCTGAGAATATTCGTCAGGGCGTTAGTTTTTTCTAGCAAAAACGATTATTTGAATCTATCGCACATTTTGTAGAAGAAAAACTTCACTGTGATAAAGGTGAGCAAGCGTGCTTTGAATCCCTTTTTGAGCGCGAAAAAGCTGGGTAACTCAGGGCTAGGCAATGGCATAGCAATGCCTAAGGCGAAAAATTCCTCTTGAGGTATGTGACAAAAGCAATTGCCATGTTTATGCAATTGGATAACCCAATTAATTATGATTCGCTTGATGGTAAACCTGTAGATTTAATTTTTGCTATACTCATTCCAGAGAATCAGTGCGAAACATACATCCCTATATTTGCATCATTAATCGAAAAACTTACCGATAAAAATATGTTAAAACAATTACGTTCAGCCAAAAGTGCGGATGAAATTTGGCAAGTTTTTGAGATTTCAGATAGAGCTGAAAAATTCGCGGAAGAAACGCAAGAATAATTTAAAGGGGAATTATGGAAATTATCATTATTAGTGGACGTTCTGGCGCAGGAAAATCCGTAGCCTTACGAGCATTAGAAGATGCCGGATATTATTGTGTTGATAATATTCCTCTAGATTTACTTCCTCAATTGACTGATATTCTATCTCAATCCCAATCTTCGGTCGCAATCAGCCTTGATATTCGTAATATTCCTAATTCAGCCAATACCCTTGAACAAACTCTAAATACCCTTACAAAAAAATATCATCAATTAAAGATCATTTTCCTTGAAGCAGATCGTGGCACATTGATTCGTCGTTATAGCGATTCACGCCGTCTGCACCCACTTTCCTTGAAAGATTTATCTCTTGAAGCTGCAATAGATGAAGAATATCGCTACCTTGAGCCATTGATTCAACATGCAAACTTTATTATTGATACCACCCATCTTTCTACTCATACCCTTGCGGAACGCCTACGCGAATTTTTACGAGGAAATAGTGATAAAGAACTAAAAATCGTTGTTGAATCTTTTGGCTTTAAATATGGAATTCCTTTAGATGCTGATTATGTTTTCGATGTACGTTTCTTACCTAACCCACATTGGGATCCAACATTACGCCCAATGACAGGATTAGATGCGCCAGTAGCAGAATTTCTAAATAGCCACACGCAAGTAAATGAATTTATCTACCTCACTCGTAACTATATTGATACTTGGTTGCCAATGTTAGAAAAAAACAATCGTAGCTATTTAACCATTGCCATTGGGATGTACAGGGGAAAACATCGCTCCGTTTATATTGCCCAGCAGTTAGGCGAATATTTTTCAAGCTAAAGGGAAAAATCGTCCAAATTCAGCACAAATCTTTAGAACGAAATAAAAAGCATAAAAAGTGCGGTCAAAAAAATAATTTTATTGACCGCACTTTCTTATAAATTAACTGGTTTTACAATCTCGCTAGGATAACAACCTAAAATCTTTAGATAATTACTACAATTCTTTTAACTCTTCCAAAGCTTGCTGAATATCAGGATGATGGATATTCGCTTCTATTTCGAGATAAAACATTTCTTCCCAAGGTTTCCCATAAATTGGACGAGACTCTAATTTCGTCATATTAATTTGATGTTTTTGAAAACTAAAAGTGCATCAACTAATGAGCCAATTTGCTGTGAAGTTGTCATTAACAATAATGTTTTTTTGCCGGTATCTGTGGTGAAACCTCTCGCTGTTCTTTAGCAACGACAATAAAACGCGTAATATTGTTCTCTTGATTAGCAATATTAGTTTTTAATACGCTAAGTCCATACAATTTACCACCATCTTCATTCCCTAATGCCGCAATATTCGGCTTATTTAAACTTGCAATAAGTTGCATTGCATGGGAGCTACTTTCACAATACTCAATATGTACTCGATCAAGACTATGTATAAATTGACTACATTGTTGAATCACTTGAGGATGACTATATAAAGTATCGATTTCACTTAATTCAGTCGTGCCATTTACTAAAACACAATGCTGAATTGGGTAAGCTAGCTCGCCTACCAATGATAAGTCAGTATGCTGGAGCAAATCATAGACCTCATTAATAGCGCCTGATGTTGTATTTTCTAAAGGCAATACGCCAAAATCTGCTTCACCATTTTGCACTTTTTCAAATACTTGCTCAAAAGACTGACATCCTAGTTCTACAAATTGTTTTTGATAACGAGCAGCATAATTACGTGCAGCTAAATTTGAATAAGAACCTCTCTTACCTAAAAAAAGCAATATGTAAATTTTGATTACGTTGTTCATTAAGTTTATTCTGCAAATAGACTTGCTGGGTCAATACTGAATCTTCAATAATTTTTTTGGAAAATTGAAGTGATATATTGTGGTTCAAGTTGATAATTCTCATTTTCTGAAAAATTGAACTAATTCTTGTAAAAGTTGTTGTTCTCGCTCTACATCACGTAAAGCTTTTTGCGAGATCTCTTTACTTCTCACTACATCGAAAGCTAAACGATGACGCTCAGAAAGCAATTTTAATAAACTACGATCTATTTGCGTAATTTGTTGGCGAATTTCAGATAATTCTAACTTCATAGCATCCCCTTATAAAAAAATGAGAAAAATAAACCGCACTTTTAAGCATTAGTCATTTAAAGTGCGATGAAAATAAAAAAAGCTATACTTCTTAGCAGAAATATAGCTTTTTCAAAAAAATAAAATGATTAGATAAATACTTGAACAGGTGCAACATATCCCTTGCGGTACTTGTTCTTTATCTTCGAAAGTTACAAACTCCCACGCTTCTTGATTTGCTAATACAGCACGTAGTAACTTGTTATTTAAACCATGACCAGACTTATAAGCTTTAAAAATCACCAATAATGTTATAACCAGCCATATAAAGATCGCCAATTGCGTCTAACATTTTTATGACGGACAAGTTCATCTTTAAAGCGTAAGCCATCTTCATTTAAAATTCTATAATCATCAAGAACAATAGCATTATCAAGGCTACCACCTAATGCTAAACCTTGAGATTGAAGATATTCTATATCTTTCATGAAACCAAATGTTCTTGCTCGACTAATTTGATGAACAAATGCTTGAGCAGAAAAATCCATAACATAATTACGAACATTTTTACCAATAGCTGGATGATCAAAATCAATAGTGAAATCTAAACGGAAACCATTGTAAGGTTTAAATTCAGCCCATTTATCACCATCTTCAACTCGAACATATTCTTTAATACGAATAAATTTCTTAGGTGCATTTTTGTTCTTCAATTCCCCGCATCTAACAACAAATAGATAAATGGACTCGCGCTACCATCCATAATAGGAATCTCAGGCGCATCAACCTCAATAATGATATTATCAATACCAAGGCCTGATAGTGCAGCATTCAAATGTTCAACGGTAGAAATACGCACACCTTGCTCATTAATTAATGCAGTGCAAAAGCATTGTATCACGTACGGAATTAGGATCAGCAGGGAATGCCACTGCAGGATTTAAATCTGTACGATAGTAAACAACACCAGTATTTGGCATAGCTGGACGTAACGTTAAAGTCACTTTCTTACCGCTATGCAAACCAACACCTGTTACTTTAATACTTTGTTTTAATGTTCTTTGTTTAATCATTCTACTACCTTAATATTCCAGGTATTTCTCAAAACCAATTAAATTAATTCTCTTCACGTTGCGCAGGATTAAAGAAACTGTTTTTCTTAAATGCTTCTAAACGATCTGTGATAGGTTTATCCAACGGACGATGATATTCTTCTGCTGGAGTTTTTTTGAGTTTCTACTGGCTCACGAGTATGTATATCAGGCACAATATTTACGCGACCTGTACCTTCTGGCTCAACTGGACGAGAAGGACGTAATACTTGAACAGACTCAGTTGGGGCGATTTCCCCCAATCCTGTTGCCACAATAGTCACTCGAATTTCATCACTCATCTCAGGCACTAAACTCGTACCAATAACCACTGTTGCATCTTCTGAAGCAAAGCTACCGACAGTTTCACCAACGATATTAAACTCTTCAAAAGAAAGATCCATACCAGCTGTGATATTTACTAAAATACCTTTAGCATTAGAAAGATCGATTTTTTCCAATAAATCATTACGTACTGCAATACGAGCGGCTTCTTCTGCTCTGCCCTCACCCTGCAGCACCAATAGCAGAACCGAAACCAATCATCGCTTGTCCCCATTTCAGACATAACCGTTCTTACATCAGCAAAGTCCACATTGATTAGACCAGGTGATGTAATCATATCCGAAATACCCATAACAGAATTACGTAACACATCGTTTGCTGCAGCAAAAGCATCAATTAATTTAGCATTTTTAGGGAGAACTTTTTGGATTTGTTGATTAGGGATAATAATCATCGAATCAACATACTGAGCTAAATCTTTAATACCAAGCTCTGCAAATTGCATACGCTTTTTTGCCTTCAAAAAGCAAATGGTTTGAGTCACAACAGCAACAGTTAAAATGCCCAATTCTTTTAGCAATTTTTGCGACAACAGGCGCTGCACCAGTACCAGTACCACCACCCATACCAGCTGCAATAAAGACCATATCCGCACCTTCAAGCATTTTGCGAATTTCTTCCTGATCATCTTCCGCAGCTTTACGACCAACATTTGGATTTGCCCCAGCACCTAAACCTTTGGTAGTTTCTCCACCAATTTGTACGGTTTGTTGAACTTGGCTTTTTACGTAGATGCTTGAGCGTCTGTATTTACAGCGTAAAAAAATAATACGGCCATGCTCTTCTGAAGTTAATGAGCTTTCACCCAAATAAGTTCCACCCATTTCTTGCTTTACCATACTCATAACCATATGATTTACAGCATTACCGCCACCGCCGCCAACACCTACGACTTTGATCAGTGCGCCGGACTCATTAAAATTATCGTACTCAGGGTACTCTGGGTATAACATCGATGTTCTCCGTTAAGGCCAGATAAGCTGGCTCAATATAAAACCTAAATTCTCTCTATTGTAGATGAAAAAAATCAAAATAATCAAAATTCTGACCGCACTTTATTCACAATTTTTAATTCCATTCAAAATTGGTTTTAGTATTCCGTCATCAGTTTCATCATTTCCTGAAATCAAATCATCATCACTATTACTATGGTTTATACTGCAATAAGCCGACCACTGTTGAATATTGAGGGACGATTCACGTAATCTGTCAATCCAGTAATATTCAGCGGGCTACCAATACGTACTTGGCAATTAAATACGTCAGATGCACATTCTTTCAAATCTTCTATTTGCGCCCCACCACCAGTAATCACTACGCCAGCAATAAGCTCAAACTTCACATGTTTTGTTTCCAATTCAGCCTTTAATTTATCTAATTCGTCTTTCACAACACCTAGAAGTTCCGTGTAGCGAGCAGATGTAATTAAGGATAAATCACTCTTTGTTAATGAACGAGGTGCTCGCCCACCAATACTTGCAACTTCAATTTTTATCACCATGCAAACGAGCTGGATAAAATGCACTTGCATAATTAACTTTAATTCGTTCAGCTTCTGCACGCGAAATAGTACAAGCGTGGGCAATATCGTTAGTCACAATATTTCCTGCATAAGGAATAACCTTACTGAAACGTAATGCGCCGTTTGTATAAACCATCACATTCATTGTGCCTGCGCCAAAATCAATCAAGCAAACACCAAGATCTTTTTCATCTTCGGTTAATACTGAATGCGTTGCTGCAAAACCAGAGAAAACCACTTTATCCACTTGTAAACCACAGCGCTCAACCGCTTTTTCAGGTTGTTTTGCCAATCTTGATGACAGGCGATTAAATGTACTTGTGCTTTTAAACGGACACCTTGCAAACCCAATGGATTTTTAATATTCAACTGGCGATCCACCGCATATTCTTGTGGAATCACATGCAATAAGGATAAGCCTTCAGGCAACTTGATGGAGCTCGCTGTATGCAGTGCAGAATCAATTTCATCTTGTGTTACTTCGCCATCTGAAATTGGCACAAAACCACTTTCATTTAAACTTTGAATATGTTCACCAGTAATTGCCAAAGTGACACTCATAATCTGACAATCAGCCATAGATTCAGCTGCTTCAATGGCTCTTTGAATAGAATTTACGACAGCTTCAAGATCTGTGATACTTCCACGATCAATCCCTTTTAGATGGGCAACTACCAACACCTAACACATTCACTACGCCGTCAGGAAATACCTCGCCCACTACGGCAACAACTTTTGACGTACCGACTTCTAATCCTACAATTGTTTTTAGCTTCCACACCTTTAACCATTTTCGCACCTAGTTTTTTTATTTATCAGCCATACCCACAGCAGCACCTGCCGTATATCGTAAATCTACATAATCTATTTTTTTATTTTTCTGGAACATCAACTTGCGGATAAATCGTGACAAATCGTTCAAGCTTAGATTTCCATTCTCCACGACCTAACTTTAACACAATGTCATTATCAAGTGTTACTTGCCATGCACCGCGTTCATCAATATTCATGCCTTTTTGCAATTAAATTTTTTTGATTTAAAATCGGCATAAATCTGATTCCATGCTTCCAATACTTTTTAAACTTTGATAATCTGGCCCACCTAAATAAGGCAAAAGTATTTTCTTTTTAATCGTTCAATTGGAAGTTGGAATACAACGCCATCCTGAGTAACAAATTGATTCTGATTCCAAAATGCCACTGGTTGATATTCAGTAATCCAAATACTTAAACGATTTGGCCATATTTTTCGCACTAATTGAGCTTTTTAACCCAAGGTAAAAGCTTTCTATTTGCGCTTGAATTGGCTCAACATCTTGCCCCCAAAAGCCTTTTAAGAGTGCCCATTTTTTAATAAGCTTTCCTTAATATCGGCATCCGTAGTAAAAACCTTTTTGTCCAGCTAATGCAAAAACCGCTAATAGGCTTATCATCCATTTTTATCTAGCAAAGTTTGCCAATTAAAATAGATACCAAGAGCAAAAAGTATACCAAGCAAAAGCCAAGAAAGCCCGAATATGAAAATAATATTTAGGCTTTTGTTCACCAAAAACGAATATTCTGTGGAGTTTTCCTTTTCAGAATGTTCATTACACACTTAGCTCCAAAATTTTCACAACAAGCTGTTCAAAAGAAATACCCACGCTTGCGGCAGATTTTGGGAATAAACTGTGACTAGTCATTCCTGGATTCGTATTCACTTCAACTAAACGAAAATCACCTTTCGCATCGCACATAACATCAATACGGCTCCAACCACGACAGCCCACTGCATCATAAGCGCGTTTTCACTAATATAGCTAACTCTTGCTCACGCTCAGGCGTTAAACCTGCAGGGCAGAAATATTGAGTATTATCAGAAATATATTTCGCATTGTAATCGTAGAACTCACCTTCAGGAACAATACGAATAGCTGGAAGTACCTGGCTATCCAATACAGGCACGGTTAATTCATCGCCAGCTAACCATTCTTCAATCAGAATCGTATTATCAAATTTAAGTGCATATTCCACCGCACTTTTTTAGCTCATCCACGGCTTTAACTTTAGTTAATCCAACACTAGAGCCTTCCAAAGAAGGTTTCACCATTAACGGCAAACCCAATTTATCTACTACAGCCTGAGGGTCTAAATCAGCAAAGGTTTCACGCGTAACGACCTCCATATCTGCTACAGGTAATCCAAATGCTTTCCACAGCATTTTTGTACGCATTTTATCCATAGTTAATGCGGAAGCCATCACTCCACAACCAGTGTAAGGTAAACCAATTTGCTCTAATAAACCTTGCATTGTGCCATCTTCACCACCTCAGCCATGCAAAAATATTAAACACTCGATTAAAAGCCATCCTTTTTAAGATTAGCAACATTATATTCTTTAGGATCAATAGGATGAGCATCATAACCTTGGTTTAACAAAGCCTCTAATACTGCTTTACCTGAATTAAGAGAAACTTCACGCTCAGCGGATGTTCCGCCTAATAACACTGCAATTTTTTTCTTGTTTTTAAATTCATTTTTATCCTACTTATGTATCTTATTCTGATGTCCCTTAATTAATAGATAAGGCCATCTCAAATTTCTAAAATCTGTTTATAAAAGTCTTAATTTTTCCAAGATTGAGCTAAGCCACGAGAGATTTTACTTACGCTACCCGCACCTTGTGCTAAAAGCAAATCGCCATCTTGAATAATTTGATCAAGAACGTCGCCCTAATTGTGATGTGTCAGAAACTAAAGATTGGATCGATTTTTCCCTAAATTTCTAATAGAACGACAAAGAGATTTACTATCAGCTCCAACAATAGGCGTTTCTCCCGCTGCGTACACATCAAGCATAATTAATGCGTCCACTTGCGAAAGAACCTGTACAAAATCATCAAATAAATCACGAGTACGAGAATAACGATGCGGTTGGAAAATCATCACAATACGTTTATCTCCCCATCCTTCTCGTGCGGCTTTTAATCGTTACGCCCACTTCTGTTGGGTGATGACCATAGTCATCAACTAAACGCACTTTTACCATTTGGGACGAATAAACTCACCCTAACTGATCAAAAGCGACGACCTGCACCTTGGAAATCAGCAAGGGCTTCTAAAATAGCCTCATTGCCAATACCTTCTTCTTTTGCTACAGCAAGTGCAGCCGTTGCATTTAACGCATTATGTTTTTCCTGGCACATTTAACAGCACATTAATACGTTCATTATTTGGGCAAATCACTGTGTAATGACCTTGAAAACCTGTTTGTTCATAATCTTTCAATGCGATAATCTGCATGTTCACTAAAACCATATGTAATCACTTGGCGACCAACTTTTTGGCACAAGTTCCATTAATACAGGATCATCTGCACACATCACGGCTAAACCATAGAATGGCAAATTATGCAGGAATTTCACATAGGTGGCTTTCATTTTTTCGAAAATCACCTTCGTAGGTATCCATATGGTCTGGTTCCATATTAGTCACAACAGATACCATTGGTTGCAAATGTAAAAAAACGAGGCGTCACTTTCATCCGCTTCTGCAATTAAATAACGACTAGCACCTAGATGTGCATTTTTACCTGCAGATTTTCACCAAACCACCATTAACGAAATGTTGGATCGAGTTTTTGCTTGGGTGTAAATCATGGAAATCATAGCAGTTGTTGTCGTCTTCCCGTGGGTTCCTGCGACAGCAATACCATGACGGAAAACGCATGATTTCAGCCAACATTTGTGCTCGTTGAATCACGGGGAATACGTTTTTGTTTCGCTGCAACTAATTCAGGGTTATCATCTTTTATCGCACTAGATACGACAACAACACTTGCACCTTCAATATGTTCTTCTGCATGGCCGATGTAAATTTTTGCTCCAGCTTGAGCTAAACGTTGAGTTACTAAGCTATCAGCAATATCTGAGCCAGAGATTTGATAGCCTTCATTCAATAAAATCTCAGCAATACCACTCATTCCCGCGCCACCAATTCCAATAAAAATGAATTTGTTGCACTCGACGCATTTCAGGGATAATTTTTCTAATTTCTTCGTGGGAATGTTTCATTTATTTTTCCTTTTTGACACATTGGCAAAATATTAGTGCCTATTCTAAAAGTGCGGTTGAAAATCGCAATGTTTTTCTTATTCTTTTGGAAATATCAATTAGTTTGAATTTTCTATAATAACCTCAGCAACTCGCTGTGCAGAAAGAGGGTCGACATTGCTTTCGCTTTCTCAGCCATTTGTAATAAATTTTTCACGAGTAAAGTTTTTTTAAATAATTCACCAAAAATTTCAGGCGTTAAATCTGCCTGTTCTACAATCTTTGCCGCTCCCACATCAGACAAATATTTCGCATTCAAATATTGTTGGCGATCTTTATGTTGGAAAGGTACAAAAATAGCTGCAACACCAACTGCTGCAATTTCACATACAGTTAATGCGCCAGAACGGCAAATTATCACATCAGCCCAGGCATAAGCCTCAGCCATATCATCAATAAATTCTGTTATTTTAACTTGTTCTGAATTCTCGCATAAAGTTGTGTAACTTCTTCTACCGCACCTTTACCCTACTTGATGACGAACATCTAATTTATCTGCAAGCTGAGCTACTACTTTAGGTAAAGTATGATTAAGCACTCTCGCGCCTTGGCTACCACCGACCACTAAAACACGTAATTTTTCCTCACGCTCAGCAAAACGAAGCGTTGGATATGGCATCTTAAATAAATCTTCTCGAACTGGATTACCAACAACTTCTGCATTAGGAAAAGCAGTTGGAAATGCTTGCAATACGCGAGTAGCAATTTTAGCTAACCATTTATTCGTTAAACCCGCTATCGCATTTTGTTCATGCAAAATTATCGGTACACCACAAAGTTTTGCAGCAATACCGCCAGGACCTGAAACATACCCCCCCATTCCAAGTACAGCATCAGGCTTTTCTTCTTGAATAATTTTTTTTGCCTGCAACATAGCACGGAAAATCGCAAAAGGAGCGCTTAATAAAGCTTTTATGCCTTTTACCACGCAAACCCGAAATTTGGATAAATCTAATTGGGATACCATGTTTTTGGTACAAGGTGAGCCTCCATTCGATCTTTGGTACCTAACCAGCAAATATCCCATCCTTGTTTTTTTGTAAAGATTGGGCCACAGCTATCGCTGGGAAAAACATGACCGCCAGTTCCACCAGCCATCACTAATAATTTTTTTATTTTTTTCATCTTCTTTATCTCTAATCATCGCGTAGGGCGTGCTTGACCTGCGCGAAGTAAACGGTTTTCGTGATCAATACGTAATAAAATGCCAATAGTCGCTGACATAATGATAATACTCGAACCACCATAACTGACGAGTGGAAAGGTTAAACCTTTAGTCGGCAACATTCCTAGAAAGCCATACCTAAATTAACAAAGCCTTGGAAGAAAAATCCAAAAAGCCAATGCCTAAACGCTAAAAATCCTCTAAAAACGTTGTTCTAACATTAAAGATTCTTTTACCAATCTTCAGGGCGCGAAAAACACAAGTAAACCGAGCAAAATAACAACAATTAAAATGCCTATAAAAGCCAAACTCTTCACCAATAATCGCCATGATAAAGTCAGTATGCGCTTCAGGGTAAATAATCTAGTTTTTTTGAATTGAATTACCTAACCCTTCACCCGTTATTTCTCCACGACCAAATGCCATAAGAGAATTCGTTAATTGGAAGCCTGTACCATAAGGGTCTTTAAATGGATCTAAAAAAACCAGTGAAACGTTTTTAAACGATAAGAAGCAGAGATGATTAACCAAGCGCCAAGAATTACACCTGTTGCACCAAGCAAAATAAATTGGAAAAAAAGTGAGCGCCAACGATAAATAGCATACCGAAAGTAATAACAAACAGTACAACTGTACTTCCCATATCAGGCTGAACTAAGAGGAACATCCCCATTACGCCCATCACAATAAAGGGCTTTTATCGCACTAAATTTTCTACCTCGTACCTCATCATAACGACGAGTAAAATAGCTTGCCAAGAAACAAGTCAGTGCTAAAGCTTCGCAAATTCAGCTGGCTGAAAATTCAAAAATACCCAATGAAATCAACGTTTAGCACCATTTACTGATGTACCGATAAATAATACGGCTATCAATAAAGCCACTGCTGCCCAGAAAATATTTACATTCCATTTTTCCAACTTTTTCAGTTGGAATATACAACATGGCATAACAAGTCGCTAAAGAAAGAAATACATAAAAAGCATCGCGTTTTGCAAAAGTAAAAAGGATCATTAAATAAACGAGAGCTATACGGGAATAGATGCAGATGTTACTGAAACTAAACCAATTAAAAAGCAAAATAACAAATAACCAAAATAGCGCACGATCATACAACAAACCTTGCGGTGTGATGCGTGTCCATTCATCGTAATTTTTTTGATGTTTCTGTAAAAAAATTCCATCTTATTTTTTTTATTAATGACTAAATTAGGCTGAATATTGAGCTAAACGAGTAAATTCTTCACCGCGCTTTTCAAAAGAGGCAAACTGATCAAGGCTTGCACAAGCTGGCGACAATAATACCATATCTCCGCTTTGCAATGTTGGGCGTAAAAATTCTATCGCTTGTTCCATTGTATCGAACAAATAACTTTGCGATGAAAGCTTAGCGAGTTGTGCACCATCTCGACCAAAACAATAACAAATAATGTGTGGTTGATTAATTAATTCAGCTAATTCTGAAAAATCAGCTCCCTTTTTCCATCACCACCTAACAATAAATGTAATTTGCCTTCAACATAAAGGCCTGCTAATGCGGCAACTGTACTCCCCACATTTGTTGCTTTAGAGTCATTAATCCAACGAATGCCATTAGCTTGATGTGCTAATTGAAAACGATGATCTAACCCTTTGAAATGACGAAGTGCGGTACGAATTGAATCTAAATTAATACCGACAGCTTGTGCCAATGCCGTTGCCGCCAAAATATTCATATAATTATGGCGACCGACTAATGTTGCTTTCTTCACAAGGCAAAAATTACTTCATCTTTTGCCATTAAGTATTGCTTGCCGTTTTTCCGTTTTTCAGCCAATAATCTGCTGTATTTTTCCGCAAAAAGAAACGTTTTGTTTCGCTTGATTTTTCACCTTCACCAAAAGTCAGCTTATCCTCATTATTTCAAAACTCCGACCTCAGCATTATGATAAATGCGTAATTTTTGTAGCGATAATCTTCTAAATCCACATAGCGATCCATATGATCTTCAGTCACGTTCAAGACCGTTGCAGCCGCAGCTTTTAAGCTGTAAAGTTGTTTCAAGTTGAAAACTAGACAGCTCTAGTACATAAAGTTCACAATCGTCATTCAATAATGACAAAGCTGGAATTCCAATATTGCCCCCCATACCAACTTTCAGGCCAGCAGCTTTCGCCATTTCATAAACTAAAGTAGTCACGGTACTTTTTCCATTTGAACCAGTAATCCCCACAATTGGCTTTCGTCGCCGCGCGGCAGAATAATTCAATATCACCGATTACTTCTACGCCGGCTTTTAAGTGCGGTTTGAATTTCAGGTGTTTTTACCGCAAGCCCTGGGCTAATAACAATCATATCGCTTTCAAGTAACCATTCCTGATTTAAACTACCAGTATGAAGAGGGATATTTTGAGGAAGTTTATCAACACCAGTAGGATTTTTTCGGGTATCAATCACACGAATATTAGCCTGTTGGGATAGGAGATAATCCACGCAAGAAAGACCTGTTTTGCCAAGCCCGATGATAGTAATATTTTTTTGTTTTGATAGGCGTTCATTTTCTTTCTTCTTAATTGCTATAAATTTTTAAAAATTATATTATTGATGGAAATATAAATTTCTTTTACTAACGTAAAAAGGTCGCCCTTTCAAAAACTGAAAGAGCGAACCTAGCTATATTTCATTAACGCAACTTCAAGGTGACCAATCCCATCAACACCAACATTAAGGAAATAATCCAAAACCGAATAATCACTCTTGGCTCTGGCCATCCCTTCAATTCAAAATGGTGGTGAATCGGTGCCATTCTAAAAATGCGTTGTTTGCGTAACTTATAAGATCCCACTTGCAAAAATAACAGAGAGCGCTTCAACAACAAATACCCCGCCCATTATCACAAGCAAAAATTCCTGACGAACTAGAATCGCTACGACACCAAGTGCTCCGCCTAATGCAAGGGAACCTACATCGCCCATAAAGACTTGTGCGGGATAAGTATTGAACCACAAGAATCCTAACCCTGCACCAACAATGGCGGTACAAAAATACAACCACCTCAGAACTATATTTAATATATGGGATGTGCAAGTATTCTGCGAAATTCACGTTACCCGTTGCCCACGCAATTAACGCAAACGCACCTGCGACAAGCGCTGTTGGCATAATCGCTAATCCATCCAAACCATCTGTTAAATTCACCGCATTACCCGTTCCAACAATCACAAAGTAAGACAATACGATATAAAACAAACCCTAATTGAGGCATAATGTCTTTAAAGAATGGAATCACTAAACGGGTTGCATCGGTGTCGTGGCCAAGCCAATAAAGCCAAAAGGATTGCCACTAATGCCACAACAGACATCCAAAAATATTTCCAACGAGCAATCAAACCATCTGTATTTTTACGGGTAATTTTGCGGAAATCATCCACAAAACCAATTGCACCGTATCCAAATAATACAAATAAGCAAACCCAAATATAAGGATTAGCAAGATTTGCCCATAATAACGTACTTACGCCAATAGAGAATAAAATCATCACACCGCCCATAGTAGGGGTGCCTTTTTTTAGCAAAGTGACTTTCAGGACCCATCATTTCGCACTTCTTGGCCAAATTTTAAAGATCTGTAAACGTTTGATCACTTTTTGGACCAATCCAAAGTGAGATAAAAAAAGTGCGGTTAATAATGCAAGAATTGCACGGACGGTAATATAAGAAATCGCATTAAACGCGGTTTCATAACGAACAAGATATTCAGCAAGCCAGACTAACATTTAATTTTATCCTTTAATGAATAGATCACATCTTCCATTTTCATTGAGCGCGAGCCTTTTTCCTAGCACCACGACTTTTTTATTTTTGTTGTAATTGGGTTTCAATCAATGGCACAAGAAAATCAACCATCTCCACCTTATCAGTAAAATGCTTACCCGAAACAGCCTCAGAAATAACCGCACTTTCGTTGCCATAAGAACAAACTAAATCTAAATTTGCCGAGTTGGCATGTTGTCCTACTTCACGGTGAATAGCGAGAGAGTTTTCACCTAACTCTTTCATATCGCCGACACACAAAAATACGGAAAGCATCATAACTTTTTAAAACATCAATCGCAGCACAGAGAGAATCTTTATTCGCATTATAAGTATCATCTAATAGCAATAAATTAGGCGTTACTTGAATCGGGAATAAAGCGCCCTTTCACTTGTGAACGTTGTTCTAATCCAGCTTTTACATCTGTAAGAGTGGCGCCAACATTCATTGCAAGTGCGGTAGCAGCCAAGGCATTTTTTTACATTATGTTCACCAAGGTAAGGCAAGTTAATCTCAATTTCACCTTGTGGGGAAATAAGTGTAAAAGTGGAGCCTTGAGCAGTATGATGAATATTTTTTGCAGAATAATCTTTACCATTGAAATATTGAATCTCATGTTCACCGATTTCTTTTTGCCAAACATTTAAATGATTATGTTCTGCGTTAATAATCGCCACACCATTCGATGTTAAACCACAATAAATTTCACCTTTAGCTTGTGCTACGCCCTCTAAAGAGCCAAAGCCCTCTAAATGCGCGGGTGCAATATTATTAATCAATGCTGCATCAGGTTGAGCTAATTTTTGTGGTGTAATCAATTTCACCTTGATGATTGGCACCAAGTTCGATCACAGCGAAACGATGTTTTTCTGTTAAACGAAGAAGGGTTAAAGGCACACCAATATCGTTATTAAAATTACCATTGGTAAAAAGCACCGCGTCTGAATCACTAGCAGTATGTTGCAAAAATACTCGCCGTCATTTCTTTTACCGTGGTTTTACCAGAAGACCCTGTCATCGCGACAGTACGCGGATTAATTTTTCTCACGTAACCATTTTGCAAGTTCACCCAAAGCAATACGGGTATCCTTAACCACCAGTTGTGGAACAGAAATGGAAGAATTTTTCTTGCTGAACAACAACGGCTACCGCACCTTGTGCTACCGCTTGTTCAAGATATTGGTGAGCATCAAACTTTTCACCTTTCAACGCAAAAAATAAACTATTTGATACGCTTTTTTTCGGGTATCTGTATTAATTTCTTCAACTTGCACATTTTTATCGCCAATTAATTTAGCTTGAAGAATCTGTGCTAATTGTTCAGTAGAGAGTTTAATCATAATTTAATTGTTATTATTTTTAAAAAAATCATGGGCAATTTCTTGATCAGAAAAAAATGTACGATTTCAGTGCCAATAATTTGATAATTTTCATGGCCTTTGCCAGCAATTAAAATCACATCATTTTTCAACCGCACTTTCAATCGCAAACTGAATCGCCTGTTCTCGATCAGGAATAATGCCTACTTTATCCATATTTTTTTAAAGCCAGCGACAATATCTGCTTCAATTTGGCTTTGTGATTCTGTTCGAGGATTATCTTTTGTCACAATCACCTTTTTCAGCAAACTGTTCTGCAACTTGTGCCATTAATGGGCGTTTGCCTCTATCGCGGTCTCCACCACAGCCAAAAAAATACACCATAACTCACCTTGGCAATGTTCACGCGCTGCCATCAAGGCTTTTTCTAGTGCGTCAGGTGTATGCGCATAATCTACAATAACTGTTGGTTTATTTGGATATTGAATCATTTCCATTCTTCCACATACTCCTTTCAAAGATTTCGCCGTAGCGAGTAAATTTTTCCAATGGGTAACCAGAACGATAATAATGTGGTCATCACTAATAACAAATTGCTTACATTGAAAGCACCGATTAATGGACTATGCAATACGCCATTACCCCAGCTAGATTCAAAAGTAATATCAGCACCTTTTAGCATGATAGTGGATATTTGTTGCCTTCATCCATTGATGTGAGTTTGATTGGAAGTCAGCGCTCGTACTTACCGCAATAGCATCAGGCAATTCACTTAACCATTGGCATCCAATCTCATCATCAGCATTAATCACTTTAATTTGAGTATCTAATTCAGTGAACAAGCGTTTTTTTAGCGGAAGCATAATTTTTCCATAGTCTGGTGATAATCTAGATGATCACGCGTTAAAGTTCGTAAAAATTCCTGCTTTTAAAAACGCAGCGCCTCCACGCGATGTTGTGCCAAACCATGTGATGAAACTTCAATAGAAGCAAAAATCTGCGCCAGCTTGCTTAAAAACTGAAAAGTGATGATTGAATTTCTACTGCTGATCCCGTTGTATTTTTAGCTTCGACAACTTGACCTAAAAAGGCCATTACCAATAGTTCCCATCACAGCCGCACGATGACCCTAATAATTCCGCCCATTGCGCTAATAATTGAGAAATAGTGGTTTTGCCATTTGTCCCCTGTTACACCAACAAGCGTTAATTTTTAGAAGGCGAATCATAGAAAATATCCGCCAAAGACGAAAGATGACGCGCAAGTTGATAATATTTAACTACTGGCACATTCCCGATAAACGCTACAGTTAAATGCTCGCTAGATAATTCTGTCTCAGAAACCACCGCACTCGCACCAGAATGAATAGCAGAATCAATAAATTGATTTCCATCGACCTGATGACCCTTTTATCGCCACAAAAAGATCTCCCAGCTTTAACTTTACGGCTATCCAACACCATATTATGGAGTTCTATATCATTCTTTAATTCAGGCAAATTAAAAAAAGTGCGGTGAGTTTTTTTCATAATTTTTTTCCTTAATTCACTTTTTTTGATTCTTGTGATCACCAACATATACGATACGTTTTGCAGTTTTTCGTTGTTGTGTTTTTCAGCTGGTTCAGCATCTTGTGGAATAGCATTTGCACGCAAAGCATAGCCCATAATGCTAGAGAATACTGGCGCAGAAACTGCACCACCATAATATTCACCAGCTTTTTGGATCATTAATCAAAAATCACTAAATGCATAACGAGGGTCACTAATCGGTGCAATACCCGCAGTAAAATGCCACATATTTATTTACATAATGTCCATTTTTCAATCTTACGTGCCGTACCCGTTTTCACGCCAACACGGTAGCCTTCCACCATTGCGCGTTTATTTTTTTAATTGCGACTTTCTCTAAAAATTCCCACGATATCTTTGGTTATTTTTTTCAGAAAACACGTTTTCCAATGACTGGCGGATCGACTTTAGTGATAGAAAGCGGGCGATAAACACCAAAACTACCAAGGGTTGCATATGCTCGAGCAATTTGTAAAGGTGTCGCAGTAATACCGTAACCATAAGCAACTGTTGCTCGTTCAATATCTGCCCAGCGTTTACGGTTTGCGTTCAAAATCCCAACTTGTTCACCGATCAAGCCTAAATCTGTCGGTTTACTTAAACCTGCATTTTGATAAGTTTCCATCAATGCACTAGGTGGCATACGCAATGCAAGGCGACTCACACCACGGTTACTCGAATTAATTAAAATCTCATCTAAAGTTTGTTGTGCGCGAGGTGCAACGTCCACAATTTCTTTTACCACTCACTGTAGAATGATCCCGTGTTGATGATTTCATCACGGCGCACCACTCCACGTTGAAGTGCGGTTAAAACTACGAAAGGTTTTACAGTAGAACCTGGCTCAAACGTATCAGTGATTGCACGGTTACGCATTAACTCGGATTTCACACCGACACGGTTGTTTGGATTGTAAGATGGGTGCAGTAGCCATAGCCAACACTTCACCAGTTCTAACATCAACTAACACCGCAGTACCAGACTCAGCATTATTGTCAGACACCGCCTTTTTAATCTCACGATATACCATGGATTGTAATTTTTTTCATCGATACTTAAGGTGACATCTTGCGCATCATATTTTTTTCTCATCCGCAATATGTTCAACGATATTTCCGCGTTTATCTTTACGAACAGTACGTGAACCATCTTTACCCACAAGCATGGAATTAAAGCTTTTTCTCAATGCCTTCAATACCGTTTCCATCAATATCGGTATAGCCCACCACATGCGCAGCTTCTTCTACGCGAGGATAAAAACGACGATGCTCAGTTTCTAAATTAATACCTTTAATCTTAAGTTTACGAATATAATCTGCCTTATTAGATTCTACTTGACGGGCCAAATACAAATAACCTGATTTGGAATTCTTCTCGATTTTTCACCAAATCATTTTCGCTCATACCCAATTCTTGGGCCAAAGCAGTAATCCGTTCTTTATCCGCAAGTGCATTTTTCTTTTAACATAGTTTTTCGGATCTGCAACCACAGCATTCATCGGTACACTCACAGATAAAAGCTGACCATTACGATCTAAAAATCGAACCACGCACAGATAACACTTCATCTTTACGCAAAGAACGTTTATCAGCCTCCCCAGATAAGGTGCTCGAATCAACAGACTGCACATAAGCCGCACGAGCGACTAAAAGCACATAAACCGGCCAAAATAAAAAAAGCAGAAACCCAATAACGAACACGCATAAAACATTTTTCAAACACAATTTTTCGGTTTGTTATGTTTTTACGGCTTCAGGTGCGAGTCAATTTTTCTAATTGTTTTTTTGCTTTTACCTGATTTACGAGAAGAATTGAACTTAACCATCTTTTTCTACCTATTATTCTCTAATTTCAACTTCTTGTTCTGGGGATAATGTTTTTCATTTTTAAGGTGCCAACAGCAATAGATTCGACTCGAGTACTGTCTCCTTCTGTTGCTTCTTGCACTTGCAAATTTCGATATTCACTTTCAAGCGCTTGGCGCTGTAAAACCAATTGACCATTTTCAGAAATTAATCGACGAGTCTGATGAGTTACCCAAATCACGCTCATTGATGAAATCAAAATCGCAACCAATAACAACACAACTAATTTATTTGAAGAAAATAGATCTTCGACCAAAAATCTGCTGTAACGGATAACGAGGTTTATTATTTTCAGACATCACTAAATTCTCTCCGCTACACGTAATACCGCACTTCTTGAACGAGGATTTGCTTGAATTTCTGCATCACTTGGTTGAATTGCTTTACCAATAGTTTTTTAATTTTTTTGATTACGTTGAATTTGGTCTTCTCGCAATGGCAAACCTTTAGGGATATCCTCACCTTTACTTTGTTTTTTTCATAAAAATGTTTTCACCATTCTATCTTCTAAAGAATGGAAACTAATAATTGATAAACGCCCTTCTGGCGCTAACATATCTAAAGCAGAATTGAGTACACTTTCCAATTCATCTAATTCTGCATTGATGAAAATACGAATAGCTTTGGAAACTGCGAGTCGCAGGATGTTTATGTTTATCTTTGAAAAGGTACCGCTTGTGAAATAAGCTCAGCTAATTGACTAGTACGCGATAAAAAAATTCGGTGCCATTTTTTTAGCCGCACTTTTGTTGTAATCAACAATGGCCGTCGCAATACGTTTAGCGAAACGCTCTTCGCCAAAAAGTTTTTCAAAACCCAAGTTAAATCCTCAACGGATACTTGTTTTAACCATTCTTCTGCTGATAAACCTTGAGTCGTGTCCATACGCATATCAAGCGGGCCATCTTTCATAAAAACTAAAACCCACGCTCTGCTTCATCAAGCTGAGGGGATGACACGCCAAGATCAAGCAAAAATACCGTCAATTTTGCCAATCAAATTTAATTTTTCACAAATTTCAGGAATATGGGAAAAAGCTGTTGTGTTCAATCTGAAAACGTGAATCTTGAATTTTTTTGAGCTTCAGCAATGGCTCTGGGATCTCGGTCAACGCCAATGAGACGACCATTTGGGGATAATTTAGAAAGGATTAAGCGAGAATGTCCACCACGGCCAAAAAGTACCGTCAATATAAATTCCATTTTTCCTTCAATGCCAAGCCATTCACGGCCTCGTGAAGTAAAACTGTGATATGTTCAGGTGAAGAAAAGGAATTTTTCGGTATCCATAAATACAATATAAAAAGTAAAAAAACGGTGAATCATTTTCTATAATGAGAAATCTTTCAAAAGCCTCAGACGCAAAGTCTGCACTTGAACCAATTTCCATATCTTCTTCAATTTGGGCATGCCATTCTACAGCACTCCAAATTTCAAATTTATTAAGTTGCCCTACCAACATTAAACCTTTTTTTCTAATTTTTGCATGTTGACGTAATGGTCCACTAAGCAAAAATACGGCCCTGAGCATCCATCTCACATTCAGTGGCATGCCCAAGCATTACTCGTTGCAAACGGCGTTGGGTAGGATCAAAAGTTAGAAAGTGCGAGAAGTTTTTGTTCGATTTTTTTCCCATTCATCAAGGGGATAAAGTAAAAAGACAGGGTTGGCGAATATCTACAGTACAAAACCATTTGCCCTTGATTCTTTTCAAGAATTTCAGAGCGATAGCGGGTTGGGATCGCTACGCGTCCCTTAGAATCTAAATTAACCGCTGTTGCACCACGAAACATATTACGCCTTAAAAATTGAACTTATTTTGAGAAATTTTTTTCTAAAAATCTCCACAAAAACACCACTTTTTCTCCACATCGGCGTAAGTTTATAATTTGTTTGCTTAAGTTGCAAGCGATTATCCCTGATAATATCCCTATTTTTTTATCAAAATAAAAAGCCGCTTTGAGACAATATCTCAAACGGCTTTTTCAAACAAATTATCTTGATTAATTATTCACATAGGCTTCTTCATCGCGCTCGCCTAATGGCTTAAGCATAGCGAAGAATAATACGATACAAACAATTGTTGTTGCAAAACCAAGATAAACTGAAAGTTGATAATCTAAACCGAAACCGATTTTTGTTGTAGAACAAGTAAGTTGCACATACTGTTGTAATAAACCAAGCCGGAATAGACGCAACCCAGTGGAATTTATGGTAGCGATATAAGTATGCTGCTGCAGTCCATAACATTACCATTGCTGTCATTTGGTTTGCCCAAGTGAAATAACGCCATAATACGCTAAAGTCAATGGTTGAAACGAAATAGCCTAATACGAATAGTGGTACAGCAATTAATAAACGTTTAGGTAATGAACGTTGGTCGATATGGAAAATTTCCGCTAATTGTAAACGAGCAGCACGGAATGCGGTATCACCAGAAGTAATAGGTAAAAACCACCACACCTAACACAGCAAAAGATACCACCGATAAAGCCTAAGAAGTGTAATGAACTGTCATATACAACTTTAGATGGTGAACCCGCTGTAATTGCATCTTGTAATGCTTGTGGGTTTTCATAGAATGCAAGACCAACCATACACCAGATTAACGCAATTACACCTTCAGCAATCATTGCACCGTAAAAGATAAAACGACCTTCTTTTTTTCATTTTCAGCACAACGCGCCATTAAAGGAGTTTGAGTTGCATGGAAACCAGATAATGCACCACAAGAAATAGTTAAGAACAATAATGGCCAAATTGGAACATCACCCTTCACTTGGAAGTTTTTGAGTGAATTTTCTCTAAAGTTAAACCTTGACCATCTGCATTGATAGTACGGAAGAACTCAATAGGGATCAACAGCACTAAAAGTGTGCAGAAACTAAAGCCATACACCATACCCACAGACATAAATAGCAACAATGCGCCAAAGAGCGGATAGATTCGACCGATAATTTTGTCAATCGGTAATAAAGTCGCAAGAATATAGTAAGCAAAGATAATAATAGTCCAAACTGCAACAACAGTTGCTTTATCCATTCCCCATACTTTGATACCGCCCGCTTCAACTGCATGATGAACAGCCTCAGCATCACCTAATTGTAACGCGCCTTGAGATGCGCCTAATAAGTCCATGGTAATCGTACCCATTAATTGAGCTGGGACTTGATACAAACACAACACCTACTAATAATAAAAGTACAAGTGCTAATGTGTTAATAAATACTTTTACAGGACGACCTAAGAATTTACCAGCTAAATGTGGCATAGTTGCACCGCCATGACGGATACTCAACATACCACAGAAATAGTCATGTACTGCACCGGCAAAAATACAACCGATTACAATCCAAAGCATTGCCACTGGTCCGTATAACGCACCAAGAATTGGACCAAAAATAGGACCAGTTCCAGCAATGTTTAATAATTGAATTAACCAAATTTTTGGTTTTTTTGACATTGGCATATAATCCACGCCATCATTTACCTGATAAGCAGGGGTCTGACGTTGTGGATTAATCACAAAGATTTTTTCGATAATTTTTCCATAAACAAAGTAACCAAGAATCAAAATGGCTACACAAAAGAAAAACCATAACATAGAAAGGCTCCTCAAAAGATAAAAGAAAGTATTTAGTAGATGCCCTAAACAAGCTGCGGTATTCTATTTCAAATTGTTTAAAATCAAAAATTGAATTTAAGAAATTTTATGGATTTGTGACTTGCATCACATTTGTAAAAACCGAAGAATTCTATTAGAATACTAATAAATAAGTAATTTTTATAATTATAGAGAAAAAGATGGCCTTAACTCGATGCCCTGAATGCAGAAAAAAAGATTAGTGAAAATGCAGAAAACTGCCCTAATTGTGGTTTTTCTTTCAAACAAGCAGATTTAGAAATTTATAAACAACAATTAGAAAGACGTCGACTGCATAATGCTGAAATCAATCGTAAAAAGTACAAAACTTCACATAATTTGGTTTTGCATCTTTGCTATTTTTATCGCGCTAGCTAGTTGGATTACAAATAAATAGAAAAAAATATTCTCGTATGTATAGAGTTACTTCAGATATCAACTATTAATTCGTTCATCTCCACTATAGATATTCCCTTTACCTTCTCTTGCAAAGCCAATCAAAGTCAAATGATGTGCTTCAGCCATTTTCACAGCAAGATCAGTTGCCCCAGAAATGGTCACTAACATTTCCACCCCACAAGAAATAGTTTTTTGAACCATTTCATAACTTGCACGACTCGAAGCGACAATAATTCCATTAGGCTTGCCTGATTTTGCATGCCAGCCAAGTAATTTATCAAGCGCAACATGACGACCCCACATCTTCAAAAAAATAGCAAGCATATTACCTTCTAAATCAAAAAAGCCACAAGCATGAGTCGAACCTGTTTGCTGACCTAATCGTTGATTTTTATGAAGATCTGACAAGCAGCTATCTAGTAAATTCAAATCAAACTTAAAAGTGCGGTCTAATTTCGGAAAGTTTTTATACACTTGATTAAGCTGCTCCGTGCCACAAATGCCACACCCCGTACGTCCTGTAAGATTACGACGATGCTCTTTTTAATGCCATAAATTTTCGGCTAGACAGTTCAATTTTGCACTTCAATACCATTGCAAACTTCCACAACATCGATGCCGTAAATATCCGAAGGTTTTCTCAATAATGCCTTCTGTGAGAAAAAGCCCAGAGCAAATACCTCTAAATCTTTCGGTGAACACATCATAACCGCATGAGAAATACCGTTATAAACTAATGAAACTGGCATTTCGACAGCTAGAAAATCTTCTTTTGATTGTAAAAGTGCGGTTGAATTTTTCTATACTTTTTATTTCTTTTTAAAAAGTTAATCGTTTTGTTTAATCACCCAATCCATTCTTTACCTACCCATTACTAAAATGTAAAAATGTTAATATTTTTATAAATTTTATGATCTGAGATCATAATATTTCTGCGTTATAATGCCATTTGATTATGGATTTATCGTTAAAAAAATCGTTATTCTAGTCGCCCATAAATTGGCCTACTTTTTGAACCAATTTGCGATGTTGAGTAACGTTATTTTAACGAAATCAACTAAATTATCTAGTTACACTAGACGAATTTATTACTATCTAAACATCTCAACAACTTGTTGTTGAAAAGGAGTGATTATGCAGATCTCAAGAAGAAAATTCTTTAAGGTCTGTGCAGGTGGTATGGCGGGAACATCGGCTGCGATGTTGGGTTTTGCTCCAGCAAGTGCGTTAGCTGCGCCGCGTGAATACAAATTATTACGCGCATTTGAATCTCGTAACACTTGTACATATTGTGCCGTAAGCTGCGGTATGTTGTTATACAGCACAGGCAAACCTTACGATACGTTAAGCAGCCACACTGGCACCAATACTCGTTCAAAAATTATTCCATCTCGAGGGCGATCCAGATCATCCGGTTAGCCGTGGTGCACTCTGTCCTAAAGGTGCTGGTGCCCTTGATTACGTAAATAGCGAAAAGCCGCTGTTTTATATCCTGAATATCGCGCACCAGGCTCTGATAAATGGGAACGCATTTCTTGGCATGATGCTATTAAGCGTATTGCCCGTTTAATGAAAAGATGACCGTGATGCTAACTTTGTTGAAAAAATGCGCAGTGTCAAAACTGTGAACCGTTGGGCAACTACTGGGTATTATGACTGCATCTGCTATCAGTAATGAAGCTGCACTTCTTACTCATAAATGGGTGAGAATGTTGGGGCATAGTGCCGATGTGTAACAAGCGAATACTTGACACGGACCAACGGTAGCAAGTCTTGCTCCATCATTTTGGTCGCGGTGCCATGACAAATAACTGGGTTGATATAAAAAAATGCCAAACCTTATTCATTGTTCAAGGTGGTAACCCTGCTGAAGCTCACCCTGTTGTTTCCGTTGGGCAATTGAAGCGAAGAAAAACGGTGCGAAAAATCATCGTAGTTGATCCTCGCTTTAACCGTACTGCATCTGTTGCTGATCTTCACGCCCCAATTCGTTCTGGTTCTGATATCGCATTTCTTTAATGGGTGTCATCCGTTACCTATTGGAAACAAACCAAATTCAACACGAATACGTTAAACACTATACTAATGCCTCATTCTTAATTGATGAAGGTTTCAAATTTGAGGACGGTTTTATTCTGTAGGTTACAACGAAGAAAAAAACGTAACTACGATAAATCTAAATGGAACTATCAGTTTGATGAGAAACGGACAGGCTAAAACGTGATATGACATTACAACACCCTCGTTGTGTCATTAATATCTTAAAAAGAGCATGTTTCTCGTTATACCCCAGAAATGGTTGAACGCGTTACAGGTGTAAAACAAAAAGTCTTCTTACAAATTTGTGAAGAAATCGGTAAAACTTCTGCACCAAATAAAACGATGACGCATCTTATATGCATTAGGCTTTTACCGAGCATTCAATCGGTACACAAAAATATTCGTTCTATGGCGATGATCCAATTACTTTTTAGGTAATATTGGGGATGCCCAGGTGGTGGCATTAACGCATTACGTGGACACTCAATGTTCAAGGTACAACTGATATGGGCTTATTGCCAACAATGTCTGCCAGGCTATATGCGTTTACCAAACGATAAAAGATACCTCTTACGAACAATACATGAATGCGATTACGCCAAAAGATATCGTTCCAAACCAAGTGAACTATTATCGTCATACTTCAAAATTCTTTCGTTAGTATGATGAAAAACCTTCTATGGTGATAAAAGCAACAAAAGAAAAATGGTTGGGGTTTCGATTTCATTCCCAAAAGCAGATCGTGTATATGACCCAATTACTCATGTAAGCTGATGAATGATGCAAATTACACGGTTGGATTTTTACAAAGGCTTTTCAACGTATTAAACTCTTTACCGAACAAAAACAAAAACTGTTGCAGGAATGAGTAAAGTTAAAATTCTTAATCGTGATGGATCCGTACAAACTGAAAAGTTCCGAGTTCTGGAAAAACTTTGGTGAGTCAAACAATGTAAATTCAGCAGAAATTCAAACTGAAGTCTTCCGCTTTACCAACAACCTGTTTTGCTGAAGAAGATGGTTCGATTGTAAACTCAGGTCGTTGGGCTCAATGGCACTGGAAAGGTTGCGATCAACCAGGTGAAGCGATTACCAGATGTTGAAATTCTTTCTATGATTCGTGAAGAAATGCATCATCTTTACCAAAAAGAAGGTGGTCGTGGTATTGAATCATTTGAAGCAATGACTTGGAATTATGCTCAACCACACTCACCAAGTTCAGTTGAACTAGCCAAAGAATTAAATGGTTATGCACTTGAAGATCTTTTATGATGCAAACGGCAACTGATGTATAAGAAAGGTCAATTACTCAAATGGATTTGCACATTTACGTGATGATGGGACAACAACATCAGGTAACTGGTTATATGTTGGTCAATGGACTGAAAAAGGCAATCAAACTGGCAAATCGTGATAACTCAGATCCATCAGGGTTTAGGCTGCACCCATTAGGTTGGGGCTTTGCATGGCCTGCAAACCGCCGCATACTTTATAGTCGTGCATCATTAGATATCAATGGTAATCCATGGGATAAAAACACCGCCAATTAATCAAATGGAATGGTAAAAACTGGAACTGGCATGATGTAGCAGACTATGGTACACAACCACCAGGTTCTGATACTGGACCATTTATTATGTCTGCTGAAGGTGTAGGTCGTTTATTTGCAGTTGATAAAAATTGCAAAATGGTCCAATGCCCTGAACACTATGAGCCAATTGAAAGCCCAATAGATACTAACCCACTTTACACGCTGCAGTGAGTAAGTGATCCTACTAGTACGTATTTATCCTGAAGATAAAGAATTTATCGGTTCAAATAAAGAGTATCCCATTCGTGGCAACAACTTACCGATTTAACGGAACACTTCCATAGTTGGACTGCTCAATCTGCATTAAATATCATCGCTCAACCACAACAATTTGTGGAAATTGGTGAGAAAATTAGCAGCAGAAAAAGGCATCCAAAAAGGCGATATGGTAAAAAGTCACTTCAGTCGTGGTTATATTAAAGCTGTTGCCGTGGTGACGAAACGTCTTGAAAAGATCTCGAAATTGATGGACGTACCGTACACCATGTCGGTCTTCCAATTCACTGGAATATGAAAGGCCTTAAATGGAAAAAGGTAACCGTGGTTCTCTAGCTAAATACCTTAACACCATCTTGGGGTGAGCAATCACGCAAACACCAGAATACAAAACATTCTTGGTGAACATATTGAAAAAGTTGGGGAGGCATAATATGCTGGAACTGCTCAATGGAGTTCAAACGCAAGACGTTATTAAAAATCTCCGCAACTTCAGGCTTTAACGCCTGCACCACAAGCGCGAGATCATAAAGTTGAAGTGGCAAAAATTAATCGATGTCAGTGCATGTATTGGTTGTAAAGCTTGCCAGGTTGGCTGCTCAGAGTGGAATGACATCCGCTCTGATGTAAATGCGCAGTGTCATGGTATTTACGATAACCCTGTAGATCTAAATGCCAAAGCATGGACTGTGATGCGCTTTTAACGAAGTAGAGGAAAAACGATCGTTTAGAATGGTTAATCCGTAAAGATGGATGTATGCACTGTGCAGAACCAGGTTGTTTAAAAAGCTTGTCCATCACCAGGTGCTATCATTCAATACACAAATGGTATCGTGGATTTTCAATCTGATAAATGTATCGGATGTGGTTATTGTATTGCTGGCTGTCCATTCAACATTCCACGAATGAATCCAGATGACAACCGTGTGTACAAATGTACCCTTTGCGTGGACCGTGTTTCTGTAGGTCAAGAGCCTGCATGTGTGAAAACTTGTCCAACTGGTGCGATTCGTTTTGGTTCTAAAGAAGAAATGAAACTCTACGCGGAAAAACGCATAGCTGATTTAAAATCTCGTGGTTATGAAAAATGCAGGACTTTACGATCCTCCAGGCGTAGGCGGAACACACGTAATGTATGTGTTACATCACGCTGATAAACCAGAGCTTTTACAATGGTCTTCCAAAAGATCCACAAATTGATTTAAGTGTGACCTTATGGAAAGATGTATTGAAACCAGTAGCGGCAGTTGCAATGGGTGGCTTGGCATTAGCTGAAATCGCTCACTACTTAACTGTAGGTCCTAATATTGAAGAAGATGTGGAAGATCATCACCACGAATTTGAAGAAGAAAAACCATCTAAGGGGAAAACAATGAGTAAAATTGAGATCAACAACGATACTCGAATCGTCCGCCATAGAACACCAGCGCGTATCAGTCACTGGATGTTGGTAATCTGTTTCTTTATGACAATGTTCACTGGTGTTGCATTTTCTTCCCTGATTTCGCATGGTTAACAGAAATTTTAGGTACACCACAAATTGCGCGAGCAATTCACCCATTTACTGGGATTTTTAATGTTCTTTGCCTTCATCTACTTGGCATTATTGTACTGGGATCACAATATTCCAGAGAAAAAACGATATTCGCTGGGCAAAAGGTGTTGTTGAAGTTCTTAAAGGGAATGAACACGCGGTTGCTGATAATGGCAAATATAACTTTGGTCAAAAAAATGCTCTTCTGGACATTAAACTTGGCGATGGTAACGCTATTAGTCACTGGCATCATTATGTGGCGTCAATATTTTTCGCACTACTTCTCAATCCCAGTATTGCGTTTCTCGATTCTGCTCCATTCTTTGAGTGCATTTATGTTATTCACTGGTATCTTAGTGCATATGTATATGGCATTCTGGATTAAAGGTTCGATTCGAGGAATCGTTGAAGGTTGGGTAACCGTTCGTTGGGCGAAGAAACACCACCCGAAATGGTATCGCGAAGAAATTTTACCTGAGCTTGAAAAAGATTTACTCAACGAGCAATCAGGTAAAAAAGGCAAAACCAAAGTATTATTTAAAGGATTTGGCAAATAAGCTGAAATCTTGAAAAAGAAAAAAAGTGCGGTTAAAATTGACCGCACTTTTTTTATTATGAAAGTGAGAAAAAGAACATGAGTATCAAAAATCTTATCAGAATCAGAAATCAAACAAGCAGCGAATTCCTTCCAAACGCCTGCTGTATTATTTGCCAATCCTAAAAATCTTTATCAACGCAGAGCAAAACGTTTAAGAGACTTAGCACAAAATCACCCTCTATCAGATTATTTATTATTTGCTGCAGATATTGTTGAAAGCCAGCTTTCCACGTTAGAAAAATCCTTTACCGCCACAACAGTTTGAACAGCTAAATGATATAGAGCCACTAAATGCAAAAACCTTTAAAAGAAACAGCATCTGGCGTGAATACTTAACTGAAATTCTTGATGAAATTAAACCAAAAGGCTAATGAGCAAGTCTCTGCTACGATTGAATTTCTTGAAAAAGCATCCTCTGCCGAATTAGAAGAAATGGCAAATAAGCTCTTAGCACAAGAATTTAATTTAGTCAGCAGTGATAAAGCCGTCTTTATTTGGGTCGCACTTTCCCTTTATTGGTTACAAGCAGCCCAACAAATTCCTCATAATAGCCAAGTTGAAAACGCCGAAAATCTCCATCACTGCCCTGTTTGTGGCTCATTGCCTGTTGCGAGTATTGTACAAATTGGTACATCACAAGGTTTACGCTACTTACATTGTAATTTATGTGAAAGTGAATGGAATTTAGTACGCGCACAATGCACCAACTGTAATAGCCACGACAAACTCGAAATGTGGTCGTTAGATGAAGAACTTGCACTTGTTCGTGCTGAAACCTGTGGTAGCTGTGAAAGTTACTTGAAAAATCATGTTCCAAGAAAAAGATCCTCATGTAGAGCCAGTAGCCGATGATTTGGCTTCTATTTTTCTTAGATATTGAAATGGAAGAAAAAAAGGTTTCGCACGCAGCGGATTAAATCCATTTGTTTTTCCTGCAGAAGAAGCATAAAAATATAGCCTAGGGATAAACATCCCTAGGCTATATCATTTGTATCTATAAATAACAGGCCATTACTACGGCATTTTCTCGTCCACCACTGGGTTTCGGATAATAATTTTTTTCGAATATCGACTTCATTAAAAACCAATTTTTTCATACAAGAAAACGAGCAGGGTTAGACTCTCTGACTTCTAGCCATAAAGGTCTGTACGCCTTTTTTTCTTTCAATCGAGCGATTAACTCATTCAACAATAATTTCCCCAATCCATTACCTTGATGAGACGGTAAAATAGCAATATTAAACAAAAGTCGCTTCATCCAATACTGTTTGGCAAATAGCAAAACCAATAATCTGATTATTCTCTATTAATTTTAAATTGAGATAACGCTCACCTTGATTGTTTTTTAACGTACCAAATGACCAAGGTACAAGATGTGCTTGCTGCTCGATTTCATACAATCGGTCGAAATCACTGGCTTCAATTTGAGAAATAATAGACATAATTAAGGCTGCTGAATTTGTTGCCACAACTCTCGTTTGGCTTGGTGATTAGATTGAAATTGTTGCCAACTTGGCGAGCGATAAACACGCTCAGCCTGCATGCAAAATGGTAAAAGTGCGGTCAATTTTGTCGTTATTTTCTGATAGTAACCAGTAACGAATAGGCTGCTTACATTCGATATGCTGGATTTGATCGTAATTCAAACATAAGCAATCTTCTTTTTTAAGATCAAGGCTGAGTAGCACATCAGCCAACAAAGGCGAGCCACTTATATTTTCATCAGAAACAGTGATAAAGCGAATATTCTCAGCAACACTAATTCCTACTGAACCTTGTAGCACCTCTGGGCGATATAACGTCCACTGAGAAATGCCCATTTCTTGTAAAAGAAGATCGCGTCTATTCATATTAACGAGCAATACTATCAAATGGATAATCGACTAATGCCTTAATAATCGCACGTTCTTCAGCCTGTGTAGGTTCTACTTGATATGAGGTATAACTACGATAAGCAATAATATTTTTTTATCTTTATGCACTAAAAGCAACGTAACGTTTAAATTTATCACTGGCACAAGCATAATAATCATGAATATCTGATTTCACAACCTGTAACTGGCAGGTCTCTTTATTTTTTTGCAAAATAACGTTCCGTAATAGCTTTCTCATGAGAAACATCAGTTAAATAGAATGTATCACTTAACACGGCTTTACGAGCCTCACTGTTTTTACTTAATGCTAGACTCACAAAACGAGGATCGTCACCTTTTACTAGCTTGTGTTTGTTTCACATATTTCTCGCCATTGAATTCAATTTCGATGCCTTTAGCTGAAAATACGCTGAAACTGCGCATCTAACTTTTGTAATACTTCAGTTTGAGCAGGCGTTAATACCGGCTTTGATACTTTAGATGCCTTTTGAGGCGTACCTTGAACAAGGTCGAGAACTTGACATCCAGATAGTAAACGTTGCCATTAAGGCTGCAGAGAGAATTTTTCATAAAGGATTTTTCCTAAAATAGTTTTTAATCAATTTTTATTAATAATTTTGCTAAAAATAGCGCGTAATTTTTAACTAATAACCCACAGGATTCAAAGCGTGATTTCTCTAGAGAGCCAAGTTTTAGAACGACATCTTTCATTTTTGATGGAAAATCGGTGTTATTTGCAGGCGGTATTTCTGATAATTTTCCTCAAACATTAGCCTCTAAAATGCCAATCAATCCAAATTTGGAGTTGCTATTTTTGACTATGCAAGAACGCAAAGTGCGGTCAATTTTTCCGTTGAATTTCAAGGTCAAGCTGATTTAATCGTTTATTATTGGACTAAAAACAAACAAGAAGTCAATTTCCAACTGCTTCAACTATTAGCTCAGGCGCCTATTGGCCAAGAGATGTTAATTATTGGAGAAAACCGTTGTGGTGTGCGTTCAGTAGAAAAACATTAGAACCCTATGGTGAAATAGCGAAAATTGACTCTGCTCGTCGTTGCGGTTTATATCATTTTTCACTACAAAACAAACCGCACTTTGAACTTAAAAAAATTTCTGGAAAACCTATCAACATCCTACGCTTGAAAAGACTTAACTATATATAGTTTACCTGGGGGTATTTAGTGCAGCGGAATTAGATACGGGCACAGAACTGTTACTTTCAACCATTGATAATAAAATAAAAAGGAAAAAGTGCTCGATCTTGGCTGTGGGGCGGGAGTAATTGGCTCTATGATAAAAAAACGCTCTCCTAACGCACAAATTACCATGACTGATATTCATGCGATGGCGTTAGAATCAGCGCGTAAAACAGTTTCTGAAAATCAATTACAAGGCAAGGTTTACGCCAGTGATGTCTTTTCTGATATAGAAGGAAAATTTGATTTGATCATTTCTAATCCTCCATTCCATGATGGCATTGATACTGCCTACCGAGCAGTGACAGAACTCATCAATCAAGCAAAAATGGCACCTCAATCAAGGTGGAGAATTACGCATTGTCGCCAATTCATTTTTGCCTTATCCCGAATTACTTAGACAACATTTTCGGTGATTACAAGTTCTTGCTCAAACAGGAAAAATTTAAAAGTGTATTCAGTGAAAAATTAGAAACAAAAATCCCCATTACAATAATGGGGATTTTTCTATTTATTACTGATGGATTTCACCGCACTTTATTCATCCATATATCCTAAACTACGCAGTGCACGTTCATCATCTGCCCAACCAGATTTCACTTTCACCCAAAGTTCAAGATGGACTTTGTTATCAAATAAACGTTCCATATCAGCACGCGCTTCCATACCAATAGTTTTAATTTTTTGACCGCTCGCACCAATCACCATTTTTTTCTGACCTTCACGTTCAACGAGAATTAATCCATTTATTTCATAAGTGCCACGTTCATTCACTTTGAACTGTTCGATTTCAACAGTAACAGAATAAGGCAATTCTTCACCGGTAAAAACGCATTAATTTTTCACGGATTATTTCCGATGCCATAAAACGTTGCGAACGGTCTGTGACATAATCTTCTGGAAAATGATGTACACCTTCGCGTAAAGATCGTCGTACAATTTTCTCTAATTCATTAACATTATTACCACGCTGTGCAGAAATTGGCACAATGTGAGAAAAATCAAATTTACTACTAAGTTCTGTAATAAACGGCAATAAATCATCTTTATTTTTGATGTTATCTACTTTGTTAATAGCTAACACAACGGGTGCTTTTTGCATTGCGTAATTTGTTTAGCACCATTTCATCATCTGCATTCCAGTGTGTGCCATCTACTACAAAAATAATTAAATCAACATCGCCGATAGCACTACTTGCTGCACGGTTCATTAAACGATTAATAGCTCGCTTTCTCTTCAATATGAAGTCCTGGAGTATCCACATAGATTTCTTGATACGCACCCTTCAGTTTTAATCCCAACAATACGGTGACGCGTGGTTTTGTGCTTTACGTGATGTAATTGAAATTTTTTTGTCCTAAAATTTTATTTAAGAGCGTTGATTTACCCACATTTGGGCGACCTACGATAGCAATAAAGCCGCAATAGGTTTTTGTCGAATTGTTCGGTCATTTTGATGTCCAGTTCTTTTTAAAAATTTGTTCTGCTGCCGCTTGTTCAGCTTTACGACGGCTGAGATCCTTTTGCCACAAAAAGTGCGGTCAATTTTATCCGCACTTTTCACTTTGCATTCAACAGTGAAAAATTTGGCAATGGGCTTTCCCTTGAATATTTACTACTTCATAAGTTGGCAATGGCAGATGTTTACCTTGTAAATATTCTTGTAAACGAGTTTTTCGCATCTTTTTGGTTATCACCTGGTTTGATTTCAGCCAATAATTGTTGATACCAATTTCGAATCACTTGAGTCGTCACAGCCAATCCTTGATCCAAAGACATTGCGCCAATAATCGCTTCTACACAATCAGCAAGAATAGATTCACGGCGAAAACCACCGCTCTTTTAGCTCACCAGAACCAAGAGACATATAATCGCCCAATTCAAATTGACGCGCTAAAATCGCTAAAGTGGGCTCTCTCACCAAAGTAGCACGCATACGGCTCAGTTCACCTTCATTACAACGTGGAAACTGATGATAAAGCGCTTCAGCGATAGTGAAAATTAAGAATAGAATCGCCTAGAAATTCTAGGCGTTCATTATGTTGAGTCGCCGCACTTCGATGCGTAAGTGCCTGCTTTAAGAGCGCAATATCATTAAAACGATAGCCGATTTTTACGCTCAAGTCGATCTAAATGATTCATCTTATTTTTATTGCTGTAAAGAAACGATCAAAACGGAAACCTGTTGGCCATTCATTCGCTTCTTTTTCTAAGCTCATCCAAATATAAGTGGCTTTACCCACAATATTTTTTTCAGGCACAAAAGCCCCAGAAACGGCTATCATCGCTGTGATCGCGGTGATCACCCATCACAAAATACTGTCCTTCTGGCACAAGCCATTCTGCAGTTTGCATACCTTCTTGTGGGAAAAACTCAGGACCTGAATAACGACGATATTCACTAATTAACACATTGTGTGTCACATCACCTTTTTCAGTCAATTCTAATTCATTCGGAAAAAGCAGGATTTGTTGGATTTTGTGTATATTCAAACACCTTGGTTTTCGCAATCAATTTCACAAGGTTTACCTTCTTTGCCATATACCACTTTTTAGCGTTTTTTTGTTCCGCATCAAAAATGACGCGATCTCCGCCCTTTCCAACAATACGCTTTAATATAATCAACACCAGACATATTATCTTTTTGAACTTAATGCAAGATTTTCTGCAAAGGCTGCTCGAGTTGCCCTCAAGACCCAGTACGAATTAAAAAGCTTGTTGAGGTGCCTTTAATACAATTACATCACCCACGTTGTGGTTTATTTCCAGCAATAATTGTATTTTTGGAAAATCGGATCTTTGATGCCATAAGCATATTTGTTTACGATTAGTCACCCACTCGTAAGGGTTGACTCCATTGAGCCAGATGGAATTTGAAATGGTTCAAATAAAAAGAACGCACTAAGAATACGACAGAAAGTACTGGAAAAAGAGATGATAAAAATTCAGAAGCTTCGGAAATCGGTTCAATTTTTTGCTTTTTTTCTTCGTCAGTTAATACTTAGCCTGAACGCTGTTCAGCACGTGCGATTTTACGATTCCGTTTTTGGCGTTACCACAAAATAATGGTAGCACCATAATACACCTGAAAGTGCGGTCAAAAATTAGCAATACAATACTGAATGTGTTTGGTAATTGAAAATAATCCAATACTTTCCAAATACCAAAACCCAACAGCCAGTAAAATCACAAAAAAATAAATTTGACATAATTTTCCCTTATTTATCTTTTTCCTACATGTAAAATTGCTAAAAACGCTTCTTGCGGCACTTCTACGTTACCTAAAGACTTCATACGTTTTTTTACCTTCTTTCTGTTTCTGTAAGAGTTTTTTTCTTACGGCTCACGTCACCACCATAACATTTTGCTAATACGTTTTTACGTAATTGTTTTACCGTTGAACGAGCAATAATGTGGTTACCAATCGCGGCTTTGAATAGCAATATCAAATTGCTGACGAGGAATTAACTCACGCATTTTTTTCAACCAATTCACGACCACGATATTGTGAATTATCTTTATGAACGATTAAAAGCCAAAGCATCTACTCGTTCGCTGTTAATCATAATATCCACGCGAACCATATCTGCAGCTTGGAAACGTTTGAAACCGTAATCTAACGAAGCATAACCACGCGATGTTGATTTTAAACGGTCAAAGAAGTCTAGAACAACTTCGCCCATTGGAATTTCATAAGTCAGCGCAATCTGATTACCGTGATATACCATATTGGTTTGCACGCCACGTTTTTCCACACAAAGTGTAATGACGTTACCTAAATATTCTTGCGGCACTAACATATTACATTCTGCAATCGGCTCACGGATTTCAGCAATATTATTAAGTGGAGGCAATTTCGATGGACTATCGACGTAAACAACATCACCATTCGTTAATTGCACTTCGTAAATTACCGTTGGTGCAGTAGTGATAAGATCTAAATCATACTCACGCTCTAGACGCTCTTGAATGATTTCCATATGTAAAAGGCCAAGGAAACCACAGCGGAAACCAAAAGCCAAGTGCGGTTGAAGTTTTCTGGCTCATAGAAAAGTGAGGCATCATTTAAAGCTCAATTTACTCAGAGCATCGCGAAATGCTTCATAATCATCTGAGCTAACTGGGAAAAGACCTGCATAAACCTGCGGTTTTACTTTTTTAAAGCCTGGTAAAACTTCACTTGCTGGATTATGTTGAAGCGTTAAAGTATCCCCAACTGGCGCACCTAAAAATATCTTTAATCGCACAAACTACCCAACCAACTTCACCGCATTCTAAAACGGTAGTATCTTCTTGTTTTGGCGTGAAAATCCCTAAACGATCGACATTGTAAGCTTGTCCGGTAGACATCACTTTAATTTTATCGCCTTTACGTAATACCCCGTTTTTAATACGCACTAAAGACACCACACCCAAATAGTTATCGAACCAAGAATCAATAATCAATGCTTGTAATGGCGCATTAGGATCGCCTTCCGGTGCAGGAATTTTTGCAACGATTTCTTCTAATACATCTTCGATACCGACACCCGTTTTAGCAGAGCATCGAACCGCTTCCATCGCATCAATTCCTCACGATATCTTCAATTTCTTCAGCTACGCGTTCAGGATCTGCGGCAGGCAAGTCGATTTTATTTAAAATCGGTACCACTTCTAAATCCATTTCGATTGCGGTATAACAGTTTGCCAAAGTTTGGGCTTCTACCCCTTGGCCTGCATCGACTACCAACAACGCCCCTTCACAAGCAGCAAGAGAGCGAGACACCTCATAGGAAAAAGTCTACATGTCCTGGCGTATCGATAAAGTTTAATTGATAAGTTTCGCCATCTTTGGCTTTATAATTTAAAGTAACACTTTGTGCTTTTGATGGTAATTCCACGCTCACGCTCAAGATCCATTGAATCTAGCACTTGCGCTCCATTTCGCGATCCGAAAGGCCACCACAAGTTTGAATCAAACGGTCAGAAAGCGTCGATTTACCGTGGTCAATATGGGCAATAATAGAAAAGTTGCGAATATTCTTCATAAAAGATAGTTTTTCTCAAAAAAATCAATAAATTTAACTGGCGGATTGTACCTGAAAAGCGCGGAAATCGCTAGGGATGAAAGGGAAAAGTGCGGTCAAATTTTTAACCTTTTAGATAAAACAAAAACCCCGAATGACTTCGGGGTTTCTTTTTCATTCAAACTGAAATTATAGGCTTTCAGTGAAAGTACGAGTGATAACGTCGCGTTGTTGTTCTGGCGTTAAAGAGTTGAAACGTACTGCGTAACCAGAAACACGGATAGTTAATTGTGGATATTTATCTGGGGTTGTTTACCGCATCTTCTAAAGTTTCACGACGTAATACGTTTACGTTTAAGTGTTGGCCACCTTCAACTTTAACAGTTGGTGCTACGTTTACTGGTAATTCACGGTATTCGATTTGACCTAATTCGCTCACTGCAACAACTTGGTCTTCAGCGAATTCACCTTTTGCACATAAGCAACGAGCTTCATTTTTTTCGCTGTCTAATAACCAGAATGAATTAAGCAAATTGTCATTTGCTGCTTGAGTAATTTGAATACCTTTAATCATAATAGCCTCCTAATTGGCATTGGAATAATCATAAAAACTGTATAAATTTTTATCAAATAATTTGAAGATTTCAAATTATTTTTGGATTTTTTGACAAAGAACAGGTTATCCTTTTAAGATAATTTTTCAAACTTGATCTCAAATTAAATTTTTCTTATTTATATAGCCATTTACCTAAAATAATTTAACATTAATTTAACCTTTAAACTTTTTATTGCCTTAATCTTTTTGTTTATAATAAGAGCAAACTTATTAATAGGATCAAAATAATGAAAACCTGGACAGATGTTATCGGAAAAAGAAAAAGAGCAACCTTACTTTCAACACGCACTACAACAGGTTCATCTTGCAAGAACAAGCGGGAAAAACGATTTATCCCTCCCACAAGAAGATGTATTTAATGCATTCAAATATACGGCTTTTGAAAGATGTAAAAGTGGTGATTTTAGGGTCAAGATCCATATCATGGTCCAAAACCAAGCTCATGGATTGGCTTTTTCAGTAAAACCTGAAGTAGCCATTCCCCTTCCCTATTAAATATGTATAAAGAACTCACATAAGATATTTCGGGATTCCAAATGCCATCTCATGGTTATTTAGTCAAATGGGCAGAACAAAGGGTATTGCTGCTCAACACAGTGCTTACCGTAGAACGAGGGATGGCACATTCACATGCTAATTTTGGCTGGGAAACGTTTACTGATCGTGTTATTGCAGCGCTTAATGAACATCGTGAAAAACTCGTAGTTTTACTTTGGGGCAGTCACGCACAAAAAAAAGGACAAATTATTGACCGCACTCGTCATCTTGTTTTAACGGCACCACACCCTTCGCCGTTGTCAGCACATCGAGGTTTCTTTGGCTGTCATCATTTTTCCAAAACAAATTCATATTTGGAAAGCCACGGAATAAAAACCGATAGATTGGCAAATCTGAAAACCATATATCCTCAAAAAATAACCGCACTTTAATTTCTCAAAGTGCGGTTAAATATTTCAAGATTTCAACTAGCCGTGATAACGCCCTACGCCTAATTCATCTTCTTTACGTGTGCGATTCATCACTTCTTGTGGAGATTGCGCAATACGTAATCCCATTTCATCTTCAGTACGCACCACTTCACCACGTAGAGAATTGGTATAAACATCAGTGATTTTCACATCCACAAATTTACCAATCATTTCCGGAGAACCTTGGAAATTAACAATACGATTCGTTTCAGTACGTCCCGTTAATTCCATAATGTCTTTCTTCGATGGCCCTTCAACTAATACGCGTTGTTCTGTGCCAAGCATGCGACGGCTAAACTGTGCAGCTTTGTTGATTAATACGCTCTTGTAAACACATAAAAGGCGCTGTTTCTTTTCATCTTCCGTCACATCATCTGGAATATCTGCAGCTAGGCGTACCTGGTCGGGCTGAATACACAAAACTGAAAAGCTCATATCAAAGTTCACTTGTGCAATCAAATTCATAGTTTTGCTCAAAATCTTCCGCAGTTTCACCCGGGAAACCAACAATAAAGTCTGAGCTGATTTGAATATCAGGGCGCACAGCACGAAGCTTACGAATAATAGATTTATATTCTAATGCTGTATGACCACGTTTCATCATCGTTAATACACGGTCAGAACCTGCTTGGACTGGAAGATGCAAGAAACTCACCAATTCAGGCGTATCACGATATACAGTCAATAATATCATCCGTAAATTCTATTGATGACTGGTTGTAAACGTAAACGGTCAATACCATCGATAGACGCCACGAGACGAAGCAACTCAGCAAAGCTACAAATTTGACCATCATGTGTCGGACCACGATAAGCATTCACGTTTTGACCCAAGTAGATTGACCTCACGCACACCTTGATCCGCATAGTTGCGCAATTTCAAATAAGACATCATCCACAGGACGGCTGACTTCTTCACCGCGTGTATAAGGTACAACGCAGAAAGTACAGTATTTATTACAGCCTTCCATAATCGAAACAAATGCTGTTGGACCTTCTGCGCGAGGTTCAGGTAAGCGGATCAAATTTCTCAATTTCAGGGAAACTTACATCTACAACAGAACTCTTACCACCACGAATTTGGTTAATCATTTCAGGCAGGCGGTGCAAAGTTTGTGGACCAAAAATAATATCTACATAAGGTGCACGATGGCGAATATGTTTCACCTTCTTGAGAAGCTCACAGCCGCCTACGCCAATCACTAAATTTGGATTATTTTTCTTTAATTCTTTCCAACGACCAAGTTGGTGGAAAACTTTTTCTTGTGCTTTTTCACGAATAGAACAGGTATTCAATAATAATACGTCTGCTTCTTCAGGAATTTCGGTAAGTTCTAATCCATGAGTACTTTAATAAAAGATCTGCTATTTTAGATGAATCGTATTCATTCATCTGGCAGCCCCAAGTTTTAATATGTAATTTTTGAGTCATTTTTCTACAATATCGTCAGGTGTTATAAATAATTAGTCGAATAAGGCGGTCGGCTATTTTACAGGCTTGCAATAATTCTGGCTAGTAAATATTCGGTGAAAAAACATCAAAAATAAACCGCACTTTCGTGACAAGCAAAAAGTGCGGTTTAATTCAGAGCAGTTTTAAATTATTTCACTAATCCCGCCACTGGCTTGTAAATCAGCGTGATAAGAAGAGACGAACAAATGGTCCACTAAGCTGCATGTTCAAAACCATTTGCATTGGCTTTTTCACGGAATTCATCAAATTCAGCTGGTGGCACATAACGCGCAACTGGTAAATGATGGCGGCTAGGGTTGAAGATATTGCCCCAATGTGAGCATTGTCACACCGTTATCACGTAAATCTTGCATGACTTGTAAAATTTCCTCGTTGGTTTCTCCTAATCCCACCATTAAACCAGATTTAGTTGGGATATTGGGGAACATTTCTTTAAATTCACGCAATAATTTAAGTGACCATTCGTAATCTCGCCCCTGGACGAATCTCTTTGTACAGGCGCGGTACGTTTTCTAAATTATGGTTAAAGACATCTGGCGGATTATCTTTTAATTTTTCCAATGCCTGTGTAATACGACCACGGAAAATCAGGCACTAAAAATTTCAATCTTAATATTAGGATTAAGCTCGCGCACAGCTTTTTACACATTCTGCAAAATGACCTGCGCCACGATCAGGCAAATCATCACGATCCACCGATGTAATCACCACATATTTAAGTTTCATATCTTGGATAGTTTCAGCCAATTTTTGTGGCTCTTCAGGATCGGGCGGTAATGGTTTCCCATGCGCAACATCACAGAACGGGCAACGGCGCGTGCAAATTGCGCCTAAAATCATAAAAGTTGCTGTTCCATGATTAAAACATTCATGTAAATTTGGACAAGAAGCTTCTTCACACACAGAATGCAAAACCATGACGACGCATTCCATTTTTGATGCTTTTCAATTTTAAGTGAATTTGCCGGAAGTTTAATTTTTCATCCATTCAGGGCTTTTTCAATAGCTCTTGGTTTGGATCAATATTTTTAACTGGAATAATCGACGTTTTTGCCGCATCGCGATATTTTTACACCGCGTTCCATTTTTGAAAGGCGTTGACATAAGTGTTCTAAATAAAAATGCCCAAACAGGGCATTTTTGATCATTAAATATTACAAATTTGTTACATTATAGCCTAAAAAGCTCGGCAAAAGTGTTTAATTAATTTTGGTGAAACCTTATCACAATTAGCTTCATCTTGATTAACAAAATCCGCTAATTGACACATTTCAAGACCAGCATAACCGCATGGATTAATATAATGAAATGGATTCAGATCCATATTGATATTCAATGCTAACCCATGAAAAGAGCACCCACGACGAATACGCAGTCCAAGAGAACAAATCTTTTTTCCATCCACATACACGCCTGGTGCATCAGGTTTTGGATAACTTTCAATACCATATTCAGCTAAAGTTTTTACCACCGTTTGTTCAAGTGCGATAACTAATTGACGTACATTTAAATCCTCATGACGCTTAATATCAATGAGCACATACATCACTTGCTGACCGGGTGCATGATAGGTTATTTGCCCACCACGATCCGACTGCACCACAGGTATTTCACTACGTTGTAAAAGATGCTCTGGTTTACCTGCTTGCCCTTGGGTAAATACAGGAGGATGTTGTACCAACCAAATTTCGTCTTGCGTTTCCGCGGTGCGACTATCTGTAAAAATTCTGCATTTTATGCCAAATGTCTTGATAATCTTGCAACCCTAACTGACGAACGATAAGGGAATTATTCATACTAGATGACCATTTTTACGCCTTCAACTTTAGCAAGTTCTTTATAAAGTGTTTCTACTTGCTCAAAGTTTTTCAGCAATAATGTCGATTGAAACCGAATTATAGGTACCTTTACTACTCCGTTTTTCCTTAGGAATGTAATCGCCTTTAATATATTTTTTTGAACGACTTGAATTAGATCTTGCGCTAACCCCTCGCGATTAATTCCAGCAACTTTAAATGTCATTTTTGCTGGAAATTCCATTAATTCTTTAAGTTTTTATGCGTAATCGTTTTCTGTTGTCATATCATTTCCCAATAATAAAAATAATAAAAATGATGTGTGGATGGTACACCACCCACTAATTACGAATGCCCTCAGTTAAAAATGAAAAAGTGCGGTAAGTTTCTGGCATATTTTTATGCAAATAAGCCTTTTACAGTGAGCACGAGCCAATCCCAAAGCTTTTTCCGAAAATACTAGCTTCGCCCACTTCATCCATCACTTGTAAGTTTACCGCTGCAATATCTTTTACCCTTCTAATTGATAAATGACTTTACCAACGACTTGACCTTTTGCTAAAAGGCGCTTGTAAGTTTTTACTTTCTAACTCATATCGAGCTTTTAAGCTCATTTTGTTTGCCTTTCGGAACTGTGATAAAAGCTATCTTGTAAGGTTCCTAATTTCACACTACCTTTATTACCATAATAAACAGGTTGTTCTGAAACTTTCTTTGCCAGCCTCTAGAGTTTTAAATGTTTCGAAATTAGCAAAACCCCATTGTAAAAGTTTTTTTACTTTTCTACTTCACGACCTTTGTAAGTTGGAACGCCCATTACTACAGAAATTAAACGCATATTGTTTGGTGTAGTCGCTGAAGCAACTAAGTTATATCCAGCTTGGCTAGTATGACCTGTTTTCATTCCATCAACATTAATGGTTTTATCCCATAATAGTCCATTACGGTTAGGTTGTTTTGATTTTATTAAATGTAAAATCTTTTTCTGAGTAAATTTTTATATTCTTCAGGTAAATCACGAATAATATGTGCACCAATAAGCGCCATATCACGAGCAGAAGAATATTGATTAGGATCGTCTAAACCATGCGGCGTGGTGAAATTTGTATTTTTTTCAAACCAAATTGTTGAACATATTTATTCATTGTTTCTACAAAGTTCGGTACATTGCCAGAAATATGTTCAGCTAATGCCACAGTCGCATCATTGCCGGATACAACAATCACTCCACGATTCAAATCTGCTACAGATACTTGCGTATTTAAATCTAAAAACATTTTTTTGATGAATCTGGGAAATTACGCCCCCATGCACTCTCACCAATGGTTACCATATCGGTATTGTGAATTTTTACCCCTGTTTTAAAGCGCTCCCTACCACATAACTTGTCATCATTTTAGTTAAAGATGCGGGATATTGACGCTCATCAGGATTAAGTGCGGCCAAAAATTGCGCCAGAATTGTAATCCATCAATACATAAGTTTGAGCAGTAATTTGTGGTGGAGTTACGCCAAACTGGATATCCTCGGTAGCTACCGAAAAAGCACTAAGTGCTACAAAACTTGATAAAAATGCGATTTTTGTTGTTCTTTTTCAACATAGTATGTTCCTACAATTAATTTTTATATGTGTAAACAATTAGTGGCTTTGTTTTACTGCCATTTTTGTAATTTGGTTCTCACTTGAGACATTTTGTGTTTCATTATCAAAAGGTCCAATGTGAATTTCGTATTTATTGCCTGAGCGATTTACTTTCGGCTTGAATATTATCTAACGCGAGTTGCGTAATTAACTTATCAGCTTGACTACGGAAGTAACCTCAAGCATTTTCAAACGATAAACTTCATTTCCCTTTTTTCATTTACCATCTTAAACGACTTATTAGAAGATTCATTAGATTTTACTAAACGATCAGCTGCTTCTTGAGTTTTTGCATGCTTAGCCAGCGTTCTTGTCGCTGCGCCCGATAAATTCCCATTTTTAGCAACATGCAACGCCTCAATTCTAACATGTCCCCATACCGCGAGAAATTAATCCTATTTCTTTCGCCGCTGCATGAGAAAAGGTCAATTAAACGTTTATCACTAAAAGGCCCACGATCATTAATACGTACGATAACTTTACGGTTGTTATGTAAATTAGTCACCAAAGCATAAGAATTTATTGGCAATGTTTTTATGTGCTGCAGTAAATTGCGTTGAATTATAAACATCACCACTTGCGGTTTCTACGCCCATTAAATTTGAGATGATAGTAACTTGCCATCCCTTCTTTCGTATAGGATTTAGCATCATCTTCAGTTTTTGTCGTATAAGTTTGCCCTTTCACGGAATAAGTACTAGGAGAAGGTACTTTGGTTATAATCGAAAGTTTATCCCCTTGGATACCATACATTTTTGTGAGTGTCCGCATAGGCTGAAAAAGCTAGTAATTATAGCAAACAAAAGCAAGTGCGGTCAGATTTAATAATGTTTTTAATTTCATAAGCGTTGACTATTTTTCATTTATTTACCCTTTTAAGAAAAGAAAAAATGAAATTAGTTCCCTTTCATAAATTTTACTTGATGTGTATGAACTGACATCACCAAGCCAAAAGCAGCCATAATAGCAACGTAAGAAGTTCCACCATAGCTGAATAAAGGTAATGGCACACCCACTACAGGCAAAATACCACTTACCATGCCTATGTTAACAAACACATAAACAAAGAAAATTAACGTCGTTGCACCAGCAAGAATTCGCCCAAAAAGACGTTTGAGCGTTCACGGCAATTATCAAACCACGTACAATAATAAACATGTAAATGGAGATCAAAATAAGAAAACCAACCATTCCATGTTCTTCACTCATTACAGCAAAAATAAAATCTGTATGAGGTTCAGGTAAAAATTCAAGCTGGGATTGCGTACCCTGCATCCAGCCTTTTCCCCAAAGACCACCAGAACCAATCGCAATCTTTGATTGTAAAATATGATAGCCAGCACCGAGAGGATCTTTTTCTGGGTCCAATAATGTGAGAACGCGAGTGCGTTGATAATCGTGCATTAGATATAGCCACATGAGCGGAATAAATCCAGCTAAAGCCAATCACGGCAGCTAAAATCAACCACCAACTCATCCCGCTAAAAATACGACAAATAAACCTGATGCACTTACCAAAATTGATGTGCCCTAAATCTGGTTGTATAGCCACAAGTAAAGTCGGAATCATAATCATTGCAATCGCAATAAATGTTTCACTTAATTTAGGTGGAAGTGGGCGATTACCTAAATACACTGCGACCATCAATGGCACTGCAAGCTTTACAATTTCAGATGGTTGAAAACGAATAAATCCAAGATCAAGCCAACGCTGTGCACCTTTACTGGTTGTTCCAATAGCATCCACTAAAATCAACATGATAAAGCCTATTAGATAGAGATAAGGCGCAATGCGTTGATAGAAATTTAGGTGGAAATTGCGCCATGACGAGCATAACAGTAAATCCAAGAAAAACCTGAATAATCCGGTTGTTAAACATAGTTTCACTGGCACCAGTGGCACTATAAAAGCACAAGCATGCCATAGGCTGTTATTGCAACTAAGCCAATAAAAAGCCAAAAAAATCAATATGCAAACGTTGCCATGCGCGTAACCAGAAAGGGATTTTATCTTCCATTTATTTGCTCGCTCTCTTGTGGTAAATCTTCTTTTTGCTGAATAGGTGCATTATATTTTTCAACTTGTGGTAAACGCTGATTTAAATAGTAATCCATCACTTTACGCGCTAACGGTGCGGCATTACTTGAACCACCACCCGCATTCTCTAAAATAACTGTCACAACCAATCTAGGATTTTCATAAGGCGCATATGCGGTAAACCATGCGTGATCATGCAGTTCTTTTTCAATCCTGCCGCATTGTATTTTTTCATTTTCTTTTAAACTAAACACTTGAGCAGTACCAGATTTTCCTGCTACACGATAGTTTGCTCCAGCAAAAGCCTTTCTCCCCGTCCCAAAAGCTGAATTGACAACATTATACATTCCACGTTTTGCAGCATCCCAGTAACTTTGTTTAGCCTCTGTAATATCAGGATAAAAGCAAAAGGATCTTCATAAGGTTTTAGCGTAGATACTTCAATTGCTTTCATCAAATGTAGGGGTATTCACCTTTCCATTGTTAACCAATACAGCCGTTGCTTTTGCCACTTGTAATGGTGTCTGCAGTCCAATACCCTTGCCCAATTCCCACAGAAATAGTATCACCTTGTACCCAAGGACGTTTATAACGTTTTTGTTTCCATTCGCGCGTTGGCATATTGGCTGCTGTTTCTTCTTGAATTTTCAATCCCAGTTGGCATACCAAAAGCCAAATCGTTTCATCCAATCAGAAAGGCGATCAATGCCCATACTATGAGCGACTTGGTAAAAATAGGTATCGGATGATTCTGTAATTGCTTTATTTAAATCTGTATAACCATGACCACTCTTTTTCCAATCTCGGAATCGCTTAGTCGTATTTGGCAATGCCCAATAGCCTGGGTCAAAAATCGTCGTATTTTTGGCTAATCACATTTCTCAGTTTGTGCAGCCACTGCAATAAAAAGGTTTCACCGTAGAAGCAGGAGGATACACACTTGGGTCGCTCGACTATAAAGCGGACGAGCGGGATCATTTAATAGGCGCTTATAATCTTCTGACGAAATACCATCAACAAACAAATTATTGTCATAACTTGGCGTAGACACCATAGCCAGCACACCACTATCTTTAGGGATCAATACAACAATCGCACCTTTTTGCCCCAGCCAAAAGATCTGTTATGTAACGCTGCAACTCTAAATCGATAGTAAGATAAATACTTTTTCCTGCTACTGAAGGTTGTTCACGTAACTTACGAATAACTTTACCGCGATTGTTAATTTCTACTTCTTCAAAACCAGTAGTGCCATGTAACTCATCTTCGTAATAGCGTTCAATCCCCAATTTGCCCATATCATTGCTACCAGAATAATTGGCAAATTTTTTTCATCTTTTTCAAACGTTCAACATCTTTATCATTGATTTTTGCCCACATAACCCTAAAAATATGAGTCATAATCTCGCCATATAAGTAATAGCGTTTAAAATAAGGACGTACATCTAAACTCGGATATTGATAGCCACTCACTGCAAAACGTGCGATTTGTTCTTCTGTTAAATTCGGTTTCAATAAAATAGGCGTGTAACGCGTTCCGCGGCGACGTTCCTTTTTAAAATTTTTCAATATCGTTATCCGTTAATCCCACAATATAGCGTAATTCATCTAAAAGTGCGGTCTAAATTTTCCAGTTTTTTCTGGCACAATATATAAACCAAAAAGTAAGATTTTCGGCTAATAATTTACCGTAACGATCATAGATTAAGCCACGCGTTGGAGGTAAAGGTAATAATTTAATTCGGTTACCATTAGAACGCGTTTGGTAAGTATCGAAATTAACAATCTGTAGCTGATAAATATTAGTGAATAACACGCCTGTTAGTAGCAAAATCCCCAAAAAGCCACTAAAGTTCGGCGTGCAAAAAGGTTACGCTCCGCTTTTTATCGCGGAACAGCTCATGAGTTGGAGTATTGAAGAATCTTTTTAAATTCATCTGACTAAAAATGAGGATTTACTATTCTCGGTGATAAGGATGATTAGTCGTGAGCGACCACGCACGGTACAAACTTTCAGCTACCACAACACGAACAAGCGGGTGAGGTAATGTCAATGGTGAAAGCGACCAGCTTTGCTCTGCAGCGGCTTTACATTCAGGTGAAAGTCCCTCTGGACCACCAATCAACAAACATACATCACGGCCATCGTTTTTCCAGGCTTCTAGTTGCTCGGCTAACTGTGGTGTGGTCCAAGGTTTACCTGGAATATCTAACGTCACGACTTTGCCTTTTTCCACAGGCAGCTAACATCGCTTTGCCTTCTTGATCTAAAATACGTTTAATATCAGCATTTTTCCACGCTTGCCTGCTGGGATTTCAATCAGTTCAAAAGGCATATCTTTTGGGAAACGGCGTTGATATTCCTCAAAACCCGTTGTAACCCAAGAAGGCATTTTTTTGTTCCGACAGCAATTAACGTGATTTTCACAAGTCATCCTTATCTAAAAAGCGCGGTTATTTTTACCGCACTTTACCAATATTTACGCCCTAAAGTTTCTCTAATTGATACATTTCACGTGCGTCACGTTGCATGATATGTACGATTGTGACCAAGATCCACCACAATCCAATCTGCAGTATTTTTTTACCTTCTTCACCAAAAGTTTCAAAACCTGCTTTTTACATTCTGTAATTAAATTATCTGCCATCGCAGAAACTTGGCGGCTCGATGTACCCGTGCAAATAATCATATTATCCGTAATTGATGATTTTCCACGTACATCAAAATGTACTATATCTGTTCCTTTTAACCCATCTAAGGTTTCCATCAAAAATTCAACTAATGCCATTTTGTTCTCGCTTCGCAATAAAAGTGCGAGATTCTATCATTGAATACCCTCTCGCGCAAAATCCACACAAAAAATAAGCGCGAAATTAACCGCGCTTTTGTTTGTATAAATTGAACTTATTTTGACTATGCTGCCCACAATAGCACTGCTAATAACTGCGGCGACATTATCCGCAAGAACATCACCAATGGATACACAGTGGCATAAGAAAGTGCTGCTGCACCGTTATCTTCTTTAATTTCATTAGCAAATGCTAAAGCCGGAGGATCTGTCATAGAACCGGCAAGTAAACCACAGATTGTAAGGTAATTCAGTTTGCCATATAGACGAGCCAAAATACCAGTAATCATTAATGGAATAAAGGTGATAAAAATACCGTATCCCATCCATTCAAGGCCTGAACCATTCAATAAGGTGTCAAAGAAACTTCCGCCTGATTTTAAACCTACCACAGCCAAGAAAAGAACAATCCCTATTTCGCGCAATGCCAAGTTAGCGCTAGGTGGCATAAACCAGTAAAAGTTTACCAATCGTGCCAATTCTCGCTAAAAATCAACGCAACCACTAATGGCCCACCAGCAAGCCCTAATTTTAATGCAACTGGGAAACCTGGAATATAGAATGGAATCGAACCAACGAGTACCCCTAAACCAATACCGATAAACACAGGTAACATTTGCACTTGAAGCAATTTTTGTTGTGCATTACCAATTACGGAAATTGCTTTGTTTAGCACATCGGTATGCCCTACCATATGAAGTACGTCACCAAATTGTAAAGTTGTATTCGCTGTTGGCACTAATTCAATACCGGCACGATTCAAGCGAGAGATCACCACACCATATTTTTGATGAATACCCAACGTGCGGATCTTTTTACCTAAGACTTTTTCATTAGTAACCACTACGCGTTCGGCACGAATCTCTCCACTATAAGAGGATGTTGGCGCATCTACCTCATGACCAATAATCAAGCGCATTTTTGAAAGCGCGGCTTCATCGCCGACTAATTGCAAAATATCATTGGTACGAATTTCTGTGCTAGCCTTTGGAACAATTTCCATGTCCTCGCGTTTTAGGCGAGAGCAAACCACTTCCTCATCACTAAACCCTGGCACTTCAATCAACGTCAAACCATCTAAATTTTGGTTGGTCACTTTCACTGAAATGCTATGCAAACTTTCTTTTTCTTGACCGCTCTCTGCATTAAAACGAGCAGCTTCATCGTCTACTTTGACTTTAAAAATAAGCGGATTAACCACATTGCAAGCAAAATCACAAATCCCGAATGGATAAGCCATCGCATAGACATCCCCATTGTCACTGTAGTTTGTTGCACGCCAAGTTCAGTCAAAATTTGCTGACCAGCACCAAGGGCTGGAGTGTTAGTTACCGCCCCCGCATAAATACCAAGTGCAATATCTAACGGAACATCCGCAACCTTATGCACGATCACCGCAGCAACAGACCCCAGAACAACGATTAAAATAGCAAAAACGCATTGAGTTTTTAAACCTGATTTTTCTTAAAAGATGCAAAAAGCCAGGCCCAACTTGAATCCCAATCGTATAAACGAACAGAATCAAGCCAAATTCCTGCACAAAATGCAACGTACGCGCATCTAGTTGCAAAGCCATATTGATTGGTGAAATGAGCCACAATGATGCCGCCAAACAGCACACCACCGATGCCAAGCCCAACCCCACGGATCTTCCAATGCCCGATCCATAAACCGATTACGGCAACGAGGGCAAGAAGACTAATCGTGATTGCAATATCACTCATATTGACCCCTTAAAAATGAAATTTAACTCCTTCGGATTATATCCAAGTTGTTTTTGAAAACCTTAACCAAACTCAAAAATGCTACGTTCGTCACATTTTTCTTGCGAAATTGAGCATAGACTCTACAATACCGAAAAATTTTTGACCCTTTTACAAAAAGTGCGGTTATTTTTCACCGCACTTTTTATCTCGGATGGAATATTTATGGATTACGGCCAAGAAGCCATTACTTCTCTTATTTGGATTTTACAAACACTAGCCATCACCTCAGTCGTCTTTAGTTTTGGCATTTTTCTTTTGGTGCGTTTTACCCAATGGGGAAAAACAATTTTGGATGTTTGCTGGTGGCTATCTTTCACCTAAACGTAGCATAAAAACCTATCCTATTCTTTCTGCTTATTGTTGCGATGACATTACTCAGCGTACGTATCAGCCTTGTACATTCTGAGTGGTACAAAAATATGTACACATCATTGCAAGAATTTAATGAACATGTATTTTGGCAACAAATGGGCTTGTTCTGCGTCATTGCCGCAAGTTCTGTTTCAGCAGCATTAGTAAGCTATTATTTAGAGCAACGTTTCGTCATCAACTGGATTGAGTGGCTTAACGAACAGCTTGTTGATAAATGGATGGCACATCGTGCCTATTACAAAACACAGTATTTATCAGAAAACCTAGATAACTCCCTGATCAACGTATTCAACAAGATGTCCAATCTTATGTAAAAACCACGCTTTCTTTAAGCACCGGGAGTCATTGATGCGGTCACCTCGATGATCTCTTACACGATTTTGTTATGGGGATTAGCGGGTCCAATGATGGTACTTGGCGTGGAAATTCCACATATGATGGTATTCTTAGTATTTGGCTATGTCATTTTTCACTACCCTCATTGCATTTTGGCTCGGTCGTCCATTAATATCGTTGAACTTTTATTAATGAACGCTTAAACGCAAACTACCGTTATTCTTTAATTCGCATAAAAGAATATGCCGAAAGCATTGCTTTTTATGCAGGTGAAAAAGTAGAAAAAATCAGCTTTATCAACAATTCAATGCTGTCATCCATAACATGTGGGTAATCGTATTTAGAACGCTAAAATTTTTCAGGATTTAACTTAGTTGTAAGTCAAAGTTTCTGTTGTTTTTCCATTGTTAATTCAAGTTGGACGTTACTTTGAAAAAAACAAATAAAACTCGGTGATTTAATGCAAACTTTACAAGTATTTGGAAAATTGCACAGCAATCTTTTCATTTTTCCGTAATACTTATGATAGTTTTGCAGGGGTATAAAAGCGACGCTCGATCGTTTAACCGGTTTCAGCTATGCCATTGAAATGGTGAATCATGAATCGCAAACACAAATCACAATCACCCTACAGATGTTATTTTTCAACAACTTAAGTGTTAAAAATCCATTAGGTCACACACTGGTAGAAAATCTCAACATTACGCTACCGCAAGGAACGAGTTTACTCATTCAAGGAAAATCTGGTGCAGGGAAAAACGACACTTTTACGAACAATCGCTGGGACTTTGGAGCTACGCAGAAGGTGAAAGTGAGTTTGCCCAACAAACAGTCAACTTTTCTTATCGCAAAAACCCTATGTGCCACAAGGAAATTTGATGTCAGCATTAACTTATCCCAATAAGCCTGACAATATTTCACATACGCAAGCAGTAGAAATATTAAATAAAGTGCAACTAGGGACATTTGGCTGAACAGTTAGAAAAAGAACAAGACTGGACGCGTATTCTTTTCTTGGTGAGCAACAGCGTTTAGCGTTTGCGCGTTTGATTCTACACAAACCTGCCGTAGCCTTCTTAGATGAAGCCACAGCAAGCATGGATGAAGGTTTTAGAATTTGCGATGTATCAACTATTAAAAACAAGAGCTACCAAAAACCACTCTAATCAGTGTTGGCCACCGTTCAACGCTGAAAGCTTTACATCAGCAACAGCTGACTCTGCAAGATAAAGGCCGAGTGGCAACTGATGTAAAAAACACGAAAAACAACTGTAATTTCAACACATTTTTTTGGTACATTTGCAAAATTTTTGCGTGCTTTGCGATGAGATAATTTCACTTTTTCAGCCAAGCAAAAACTAACTCTGATTTTTAGAATAGGATAATTATGTTATTTATTCGTGGACTTTTTTCAAACGATCTTTCTATCGACTTAGGTACTGCAAACACATTAATTTATGTGAAAGGTCAAGGTATTGTCTTAGATGAGCCTTCGGTTGTTGCCATTCGACAAGATCGTGTTGGTTCACTAAAAAGCATCGCGGCTGTAGGTAAAAGCAGGAAATTAATGCTTGGACGTACGCCAAAAAAAGCATCGCTGCCATTCGCCCAATGAAAGATGGCGTAATCGCAGACTTCTTTGTTACAGAAAAAAATGTTGCAATACTTTATCAAAACAAGTTCACAGCGGTAATTTTATGCGTCCAAGCCCTCGTGTACTTGTCTGTGTGCCTGCTGGCGCAACACAAGTAGAACGTCGTGCAATTAAAGAATCCGCAATCGGGTGCTGGTGCGCGTGAAGTATATTTAATTGAAGAACCAATGGCAGCCGCAATCGGCGCTAAATTACCTGTTTCTACTGCAGTTGGTTCTATGGTAATTGATATCGGTGGTGGTACGACTGAAGTCGCTGTTATTTCCTTAAACGGTATCGTATATTTCTTCTTCAGTTCGTATCGGTGGTGACCGTTTTTGATGAAAGCAATCATTTCTTATGTTCGCCGCACTTTTGGTTCTGTTATCGGCGAACCAACAGCAGAACGATATCAAACAGGAAATCGGTACAGCCCTATATTCAAGAAGGTGATGAAATTAAAGAAATGGAAGTGCATGGTCACAATCTTGCTGAAGGCGCACCTCGTTCATTCACCTTAACCTCACGCGATGTTTTAGAAGCTATTCAACAGCCCATTAAATGGTATCTGTAACCGCATGTTCATACTGCTCTTTGAGGAATGTCAACCAGAACACGCAGCTGATATTTTTGAACGAGGTATGGTATTAACTGGTGGTGGTGCACTATTGCGTAATATTGATACGCTTCTCTCTAAAGAGTCTGGCGTTCCAGTAATTATCGCAGAAGATCCATTAACCTGTGTTGCTCGCGGTGGCGGTGAGGCATTAGAAATGATCGATATGCACGGTGGCGACATTTTTTTAGTGACGAAAATTTAATTTAGAACAAAAATAAAAAGTGCGGTTAAAAATGACCGCACTTTTTCCTTTTAATCTTTTTATCTCAACGTAGGACGCTTAATGAAGCCTATTTTCGGTAAAGCCCCCGCTTGGCATTCGATTATTATTAGCTGTAGCGGCTTCCCTTTCTTTAATCTTAGCTGATGGTCAAACTAATTCAATGACTAAAGCTCGCAGCGCCATGGAAACTGCAGTGGGTGGCCTCTATTATCTTGCCAATAGCCCTCGTACAGTATTAGATGGGGTATCAGATAATTTAGTGAGATACCAGTAAATTACAAATCGAAAATAAAGTATTACGCGAACAATTACGTGAAAAATGCAGATTTACTCTTTACTAGATCAACTCAAAAGTCGAGAATCAGCGTTTACGTTTATTGTTAAACTCCCCTTTACGCACCGATGAATACAAAAAGATTGCGGAAATTTTAACTGCAGAAACTGATATTTATCGTCAACAAATTGTTATTAACCAAGGCGAAAAAGACGGTGCGTATGTAGGCCAGCCTGTAATTGATGAAAAAGGCGTCATTGGTCAAATTATTTCTGTGGGCGAGAACACCAGCCGAGTACTACTCTTAACTGATGTCACTCATTCTATTCCAGTACAAGTTCTACGTAACGATGTTCGCGTCATTGCAAGTGGAACTGGGCATACTGATGAGCTAACTCTTGATAATGTACCTCGTTCTGTGGATATCGAAAAAGGCGACTTACTTGTAACGTCTGGTCTTGGTGGTCGTTTCCTGAAGGCTATCCAGTAGCGAGTTGTACAAAGCGTTTCACGCGATGGTTCCAATTACTTTGCGACGGTCAAAGCCAAACCTCTCGCAGCCCTTGAACGCTTACGCTATGTATTACTACTTTTGGCCAAAGCAATTTAGATATGTCTAAAGTAAAATCTATGTCTCAGAAGAAGTGCGTAATTTAGTGCAAAAACGTTTAGAAAGCCAAGCGAATGAAGCTGATTACAAAGTAAAAAAAGCCCCGTTAACAGACGATAATCTTCAAGAAAATAAGGATAAATCAACGGTTGAACCTGAAATTCCAACCGATGCACCACAAAAATGAAGAAGCTGTACCGTCAGAACAACAAGAACATAGGGAAGAAGATTAATGCAAACTCGCTTTTATTTTACAATGGCTCACAATTTTAAGCTTCTTTTGTCGTGGCATTAGTGCTAGAACTCGCACCCTGGCCGCTTGCTTTTCAGGCATTTAAGCCTGCTTGGTTAATTCTCGTTTTTGCTTTACTGGGTTCTGGCTATTCCAAATAAAGTCAGTATTGGATGGGCATTTTTATTAGGACTTGTATGGGATTTAATCCTAGGTTCCACATTGGGTATTCATGCTCTAGTCCTTTCTGTGACAATTTATTTTTGTGGCAAAAAACTATCTGGTACTCAGAAATTTATCGCTTTGGTTTCAAAAGCCTTTTAGTAATTGCGTTTGTGTTTATTGTCAGATTAGCTATTTTCTTAGTTGAATTCTCCCTGCATACCGCATTTTTTAACTGGCAAGAAATCTTTGGGGCTTTAGCGTCGGGAATACTATGGCCATGGGTATTTTTTTATTAATGCGTAAAATGCGCCGAAAAGTTAAATTACATTAAAAAGAGAGATAAATATCTCTCTTTTTATGACTTACGAGTATCTAAAAACCTAATTCAACTGCTTATTAGCATCCATCAAAGAATCACATTCCCAGCCGATATACTCTCCCGCAAATTGTCCAGCCAGTTTTTTCAAACCGTTCTACTTGTTCAAAAATTTCACCATTATCTAATGAAATTTCTTGCTCTAATTTCACCAAGAAATAAGGTTCATCATCTTCATTAAACTGAATAGCTTGTGCAGAATATTGTAATGTCGTGAAAGAATAATCCCCCAAAACTAAGCTCATCCATAAAAAGGGAACATTTTCTCTTCTTCATCAAAATGAAAAACTATGCTCCACCAGATACGTATCACTTAAATCACGACCTTTATTTTTCAGTAAATCAAGCAACTCTTCCGTTGCATTTAATTTAATCTCTAATGGAGAAGCAAGCAAAAAGTCAAAATAAGTATCCCAACTTAAATCTTTTTGTACATTAATATCTTTAACAAAAATCAATTTGTTGTAAAGTTTCTACAATAAGATTTTTCATGCTCACAGTAAAAATGCATTTTAGCTTGGGAATTACAAATAAAATGTCCCGCAAAAAAATACATTCGGAAGTGCGGTTAATTGCGCCAGAATTTTAAATACACGATTAATTAACTTATCGTATTCAACTTCTGAGGGCAAACCGGTTTCATCATCTGCCTTATAAGCGATAGTGAATTGCACTATTTTATCGAGATCTTTACCGTGATATTTTTCAACATCTTCAATATTTGCGGTAAACACGGCAGGGCATACCATTCACGGTAGAACGATAATTCTGCCAATTAGCCATATCCATTTCGCTTTCCTATTTAAATTCAGCCCAAATCGGTGCGTGATCAGAAGGTTTTTCCATTGCTCGAATATCCAATGCAATGCCCACATCGACACAGCGCTCAGCCAATTTTTGACTAACTAAAATATGATCAATTCGTAAACCTCGATTATCATCAAAACCTTTAGAACGGTAATCAAACCACGAGAATTTATCATTTGCTGTTGGGTTCAGCTTACGGAAACTATCTTCTAATCCATAATCATACAAACGTTGATACCACGCTCTTTCTTCAGGTAAGAAAGAACATTTACCCGTGCGTAACCAACGTTTACGATTTTTCATCTCCGATACCAATATCTAAATCACTTGGGCTAATATTCATATCACCCATAATTAAAATAGGATTCGATTTGTCGTGTTCTTTTTTTCTAAATACTGTTGAAGATCTGCATAAAATTTCTCTTTAGCTGGAAATTTAGTCTCGTGCGCACGAGCTTTCTCCTTGAGGAAAATAGCCATTAATTACAGTCAGTAAACCAAATTCAGTTTCAAGATCAGCCATAATAATGCGTTTTTGCGCATCTTCATTGTCTGTTGGAAAACCACGACGAACCGCTTTAGGTTCTTGTTTAGTCAATAATGCTACGCCATAGTGACCTTTCTGTCCGTGATGAAATACGTTATAACCTAAGTTTTCTGTAATTTCATAAGGAAAAGCCTCATCAGCGACTTTAATTTCTTGCAAACCGATTACATCTGGCTGATATCTTTCAATAATGGCTTCAAGTTGATGTGGGCGAGCACGTAAACCATTTTATATTAAAAAGAGATAAATTTCATTTTTGTTCCTATTAAAAGAGTAAAATTGTCTTTATTATACAGAGATTTCTATTTTGATAAAAACGGCTTTGCCAGATAAGCCTTAATTTGCTCAAACACACTGGATTTAATCCAAAAATTGACCTTGAGAGGGTAAACAAGTTACCGAAATAAAATCATTCAAATAATCAAATTCCAATTGAGCAGCATGCAAATAAGTGCGGTCAATTTCTTCAGTATTTTTACCATAAAGTCCATCGCCTAAAATCGGACTACCTAAACTTTTCATCGCAACACGTAATTGATGAGTTTTCCCCGTTTGTGGTTTTAAAATAAATAAACGTAAATTAGGCTCACAGCTTACACTTTCAAAACGCGTAATTGCGGGATTGTCTTTTTGTTTGGCAAAGTTTCCATGCACCGTCTCGGGCTTTCTTCATATCCCCGATAATCAAACCTTGTTTCTTTTTAGGCTTTTGGTTACTTAATGCCAGATACGTTTTATGAATTTTATGTTCAGAAAAAAGTCGTGAAAATTCAGCCGCACTTTCAGCATTCAGTGCCAAAAATTAATAGACCCCGACGTCACTTTATCCAAGCGATGAACTAACCATACTTGAGGCACATTCAATTGTTTTGCAACAAGTTCTGTTAAGCCTTGTTCTTCTTGATCTTTATGAACACTAATGCCTTCAGGCTTATTGACAATAATAAAATCGCTATGTTGATAAACAACCTCGATTTTCATCAGACTTTGCTCCTTTTTGTAAATTTTTATTTTTACCGAGAACAATATCTTTCACCGAGCTAAGTAATTCCTGTTGAATATGTGAGAGCTTTGGTTTTTCATTTAATTGAAATGCTAATGGGCGACAAAGCTCCATTGCTTTCACGCCTAATCTAGCAGTGAGTAATCCCACGCCGATTCCTTGAGCTATACGCGCAGAAAGCTTTTGCTGTCACATCTTGAGAAAGCCAATCCATTCCAATATCTTGTGCCACTTCGGTTGCTCCAGCAAAAGCGATATTGACCAATACCATTCTTAACAATCGAATACGCGAAAAATACCCTAATTCAATCCCATAAATGTCAGCAATCTTATTCATTAATCGAAGATTTCTCCACGCAATAAAAAACATATCCACCACAGCAATTGGACTAATCGCGACAATCACAGCTGATTCAGCGGCCATTTTACTAATCAATTTTTTAGCTTGTGCATCAAAAGTAGACAAAACATTACGACTGAAATAAATGAGTAATTTCTTGCGCTGAATAAGCTTCATTTTAATTGACGTTGCCATTGAATTACCGCTGGAGAATCATTTTTCCAAACGTAGCGATTTTTGCAATATCTAAGCAAAGAACTTTACTTTTTTTCTACGTTATGAACAGAAAAACATCACCATTTTTACCGCACTCTCTAACCAAATCTGCTGACTTTGTTGTTGCAATTGCTCACGTTTTTAAACGAACTAAACGTCGCCACTCACCAATAATCTCTTTAATACCCAATAAAATGACAATTAAACTGACTAAAGCAAAAGCAAGATAAATCCATTGATGTTGTTGATAGCTATCCCAAATCCACTGCACGGATTGCGCAACTGTCGCTGCACCAAATAAAAAGTGCGGTAAATTTTAATAAAGTTTTTTCCAAAACCTGATTTTTGGTTTCAATGCCTGTTCAAGTTGAGCATCAAGCAATTTCCCTTCAAGGGTTCATCCAGCTTTGTTTCTACATGATGAAACTCTTGCTTAGGCTGATATTGTTCTTCCTCAACGTTGACTGCATGTTCAAAAAAATTTGTTTTTCCATTGCCTATTCCAAAAAAATAACCCCACTGAAAAGTGGGGTCACAACGTCAAAAATTCAATCATTATTCATCGCTTGAGAAAGATGAAAGTAATCTTAATAAACTCAAGAATAAATTGTAGATTGAAACATAAATATTCACGGTTGCGCGAATGTAATTCGTTTCACCACCATGGATGATATTACTCGTTTCATACAAAATAGTCATTGTAGAGAACACAACAAATAATGCACTAATTGCGACTGATAACGCAGGAATTTGGAAGAAGAAACTCGCCACCATACCAAGTAATAGCACAATAAATAATGCGAACATTGCGCTTGATAAGAATGACATATCTTTTTTCGTGGTTAACACATAAGCTGAACATGCGAAGAACACAATTGCAGTTCCTGCGAATGCAAGCATAATCAAATCTTCCATTCCACGTGCCACATACATATTTAAAATTGGCCCGATGGTGTATCCCATAAATCCTGTGAAAGCAAAGGCAGCCAAAATACCTGCAGGACGATCAGCTAATTTATTTGTTAAGAAAAGTAAGCCATAAAAACCCACTAATAACACAATAATATTTGGATATGGCAGATTTAGGCTCATTGAAATAAAACGCAACAACCGCTGAAAAATGCCATTGTTAATCCCAATAAAAAATACGTGTTACGCAACACTTTATGTGTGCTGAGTAGCGATTCCTGCTGAGCATCCACAATAAGACGTGATTGCATAAAAGCTCCTTGTAAAATAAGTAAAAAGTCTCCTGTAAAGTAAGGGCTAGGGGTAAAAAAAGTCAATGGTATTGATGGAATTAATTTCATCAAAATGAATAAATTATCATCACCTAAACTTAAATCATGAGATTTCTGTTTACATCAATAAAATATTCATTATACTACGCCCATCAATCACGGAGGAATGGTCAGTGGTTGAAGGCACCGGTCTTGAAAACCGGCGAGGGTTTACGCCCTCCTAGGGTTCGAATCCTATTCCTCCGCCATCAGAATTAAAAAAATCCCTAAGTTAAAAGGCTTAGGGATTTTTACTTTGTATTACGTTATTTGGTCAATACATTCACCAGTGAAATAACAGCCTGAATATCACTATCAGACAATTTTCCTTCTTTCACAAATTTTGACTTTTTCCCATTTTGTCTAACACGATAATTGCACTATCTTTTAGGATTTAATCCCCAAGCATTTTTTTCACCGCACTTTTTTATCATCTAATACAACCTGGCTATGTGGATTTTGCTGTTTTCCTTTTTGTGCACCATTTTTTACAAACATACCTGTACCAACAATCGCATCATCTGCATTAATAATGGTCGTTGTTTGGTATTTTGCAGGATTAAAATGAGATGCTTTTATCGCATCAATCATTGGCTGATTTTTTTCTCTTTGCTGCAGTTCTACCAGCCAAATGATGGACTACACGCACTTTACCCGCTAACCCTGCAGAACCCCAAGCTTGAAACGCGGTATCTTTTCCAGAAAGTACAATTTCACCGTACTCACTCACTTTTACCGATGGTAAAGATTGCTCTAATTGCAAATTGTGTGCCCAAGTCGAACTACTAAACATCACACCACAAACTAAGGCAAAGAATTTGTTTTTCATACATTTTCCTCAAAAATTCATCAAAAAAACTTTCACGCTTTGGCGAAAGACATCTTTTTGCTATACTCGCGCGCCTATTATATGTAATCAAGAAGGAAAACCCAATGGATCAAATGCCTAATTGCCCAAAATGTCAAAGTGAATACGTTTACCACGATTCAATTAATTTTGTTTGCCCTGATTGCGGTAATGAATGGGATAATAATGAAATTCAAGAATCAGATGACGATCAACTAATCGTAAAAGACAGCAATGGGAATTTGCTTGCAGATGGCGACGATGTACTTTTTGATTAAAGATTTAAAATTAAAAGGTTCATCAAGTATTGAAAAAGGTACAAAATTCAAAAACATCCGCTTAGTAAAGTAGCGATCATAACGTCGATTGCGGCAAAATCATGTTGAAATCTGAGTTTTTGAAAAAGCTTAATCGAAAAATGCGGTCTAAATTGATCTGCCCCAAAAAGTTAGACTGTTATTTAAAGGATTGTTTTCGATATTGTATCGTATTCAGAATAACTTGGAGAACCTGTAATTTAAATTCGATTGTGTAGTGTTTACCCATAATAAAATCTGCACCTCAATTGTTGGTTTGTTTAATCCAACTCTTGGGGTGCAGATCATTTCTTATCTCTTAACTTAAGTTGATACTACATTTCTATATTTGGAAACAACATTTTTAATGACGTTCTTAGTCAATCTTCTTGATTTACCTTGATAAGGGAAAATATGCATCATCATCATTGGATTAAAATTAGCTTCAATCACTCCCCAGGAGTTTAAGGATGGTTCAGCTTGTTTTTGTTAAATCAGGAATAATTAAATCGACCCCGCAAACTTTAGCCCCCATTGCATGAGCAACCCCTACAGCAATCTGTTTATAACTCTCATGCATTTTATCAGTCATATCAATAGAATCTCCCCCGTACTGATATTAGAATTAGCACGTAACTGCACAATTTGACCAGCCTGAGGTACACTATCAGGTGTTAATCCTTGTTCTTTTAATTGTAATAATTCTATGTCACCCAAAGCGATCTTTTTGAGAGGTGAACGAGAACCATCTCCCCGTAAAGGATCTGAATTTTTTTATCTCGACCAATTCACGCACCGTATTCTTTCCATCACCTATAACATTTGCAGGTACACGCAACAACACTGCAAGCGTTTCATCCCCCAAAACAAAGAAGCGATATTCTGTACCAATTAAATAATCTTCAACCATCACTTCTTTATCTTCGCGAAAAGCAATCTCAATCGCTTTTGACAAAATCCTCTCTATGTGTCACACCCTGTTTGAAAATTGTTATACCTAAACCATAATTTGTGGATTTTGGCTTAATAACGACAGCGCGCCCTTCAAATAAAGCATAATGTGCAACGGCCTGTTCAATCGATGTAAATTCCAAGCTTTTTGGTACATTAAAACCAGCCTTTGATAATACTTTCTTTGTCACTACCTTATTTTCCATAATCAATGGAGAGATATATTGATCATGACTAGTCATATTACCATTTTTAACATATTCAAGGTGTTCACCAAATTTAAGCGCAAGAAATTGATCATTCTCATCTAAAAATTTCAGTCGTAACACCTTTTTTGAATTAAATCAAATAATAAAGCCTGAGTGGAGAGTTCCATATTATCAAATGAAGATAAAAGCATAAAAACGTTTAAAAAGCTAGAGCTTTATATTTGCTTTACAAGTTTTACCCCCAAGGCTTTTATAACTTCCCTCCTGCTCAATCGCTTTAAGTAATTTTCCCATTTACTGTTAGACTTGGTTCAGCCAATTGCGCCAATTTTTCTTCCGAAATTTTTAACCCGCTCTTTCATCTGCATTGATAATTTTCAACATATCAATAATTTGGCTTAATATTGCTTCACCTTCTTCTCTAAATGCTGTTTGCTCACGAGGATCTTCAAGAGATACTTGATATAATCTTTGTTTACCAAGCTCTACTTCTTTTTGACCACTTGTCTCATCAAGCCATAACATTCCTAATAAGAAAATATGAATAAATTTTGCATCATCTAGACTGATACCATATGGCTCAAGTGGGTTCAAATCAAACAAACGAAATTCTGCATATTGAACGCCTTTTTCTAGCAATTCACGAGCTTTTTTCGAACCTCGTAAACGAACATTAGAATAAAATTCTTTTTCTGCAATCAAATGACCAGATTTAACTTGAAACTCTAATGTTTCTACATAATTTTTCAAAGGTTATCATGATTCACCACAACATTAGATGAATTAACGTAACCATAGGGACTAGAACGTAAACTACGTACTAACTGCCCCTCTTTCAAAGGAAAATTCAGTACACCATTTCGAGAAAAAAATAATTTGCTTCCACTGTCGGACTTGCAGCAAGTAAATAAACTAAAATCCACTGATAGCGTAGAAAATTATTAGCCAATTTCATATATAGGGCGTTTTGAAAATCTTTAAGATGAGCATATTCATCTTGCAACAAGAATATAGCTTTCACAAATTCAGATGACAGTTGGAAATTGTAGTGAATTCCACTTACCATTTGCTTGTATTTACCATATTGTTTAGACAGATGCTCACGATATTTAACATCTTCTTGTTTATCAAGCTGAGCCTCTTGAATCTCATTTTCTGGTGGTAATCCCGCAGGCATACTAAATGGGAAAATGTATTCATTTTCAGGTAAAGAACGCAATACCACCTCATGGATTGCAGAAAAGCCAACGTAGGCTATCTTCCAGTTTAGCATTTGGTGGCGTAATCAACTCAAGCTGGCTTTCGGCAAAATCTGTTTGAATATAAGGATGATAAGAACGATTACCAAATACACGTGGATGAGGGGGTCGTCACAATATTTCCCTTATCGTCAATACGTTGACTTTCCTTTTCTAAACCAAATTGACCTTGCTGAAAAAGTAAACCTAGTTGATATTGTTTAACCCATTGTTGTAATTTCATTGTGACCCTTTCAAATAAAAACTTTTGTTGAAATAATACCACACTAAAAAGAGTCTGCTTTATGTTTAAATGTAACTGAATAGATAATTTAGTTATATAAAGATTAACTAACTAAACTAAAAGGGCCAAATTCCTCAAATAACAGAACTCAGCCCTTAAATTATTTTTAATCTTCTATTTCATCCGTTTTCTCATTCGAATATTTATCATTTCGACCACAACAGAGAATCCCATTGCAAAATAGATGTAACCTTTCGGGATGTGAATATCCAAACTTTCTGCAATTAAACTAATTCCCACTAAAACCAAGAAGGCTAAAGCTAGAATTTTTCAACGTTGGGATGCGTATCCACGAAAATCGCCGATTGGTTTTGCCGCAAACATCATCACGCCAACGGCAATAATAATCGCCAAAATCATAACAGGAAGGTGGCTTGCCATACCTACTGCTGTAATCACGGAATCTAAAGAAAATACAATATCTAGCACTGCAATTTGAATTAATACGCCAAGATAACTCACTTTATTTTTTCTTTCCGATTCATGATGGTCTTGATGATTGATTGCTTCTTTAATTTCGCCTGAACTTTTTACAATCAGGAATAAACCACCGATTAATAAAATCAAATCACGCCCAGAAATTTCTTGATTAAACACAGTAAATAACGGTGCAGTAAGTTTCATCATCCAAGCAAGTGACATTAAAAGTAAAATTCTTGTCAGCATTGCTAAACCAAGTCCAACAATACGACCAGACTGGCGTTGGCTTTCAGGTAAACGCCCAACTAGGATACTAATAAAAATAATATTATCGACCCCTAAAACGATCTCCAAAGCAGCAAGTGTCGCAAGTGATATCCACGCTTCAGGATCAGTAATCCATTCAAACATAATTTTTCCTATAATAGAGTTAAATAAATCCGAAAGTGCGGATCATAATGGCTTTATGATGAAAAGCAATCGTTATTTACATTTAAGAGATAATTGATTAATCATTTTTGAGCGTTTCAAAAATCGTTTCAGCAAGTTTAAGCGAAATTCCAGGTACAGAGGCTATTTCATCTAAGGTCGCCTTTTTCACACCTTGTAAACCACCAAGATATTTCAGTAAAGCCTGACGACGTTTAGCGCCCACACCTTCAATGGTTTCTAAACCACTTTGTGTAAAAAGGCTTTTTGACGTTTTTACGGTGTCCGCTTATGGCGTGATTATGGCTTTCATCACGGATGTGTTGAATCAAATGCAATGCCAAACTATCATCAGGCAAATGAATTTCTCGGTCTTGTTTGCTGATAATCAGGACTTCCTGCCCTGCTCGACGATCCACACCTTTTGCCACGCCAATTAAGTGCGGTCTATTTTTTTATCCCATTTTACTTGAAGATGTTGGAATACATTCAATGCACGATCTAATTGCCCTTTTCCACCATCAATAAAAAAATAATATCGGAATTTTATCTTCTTCTAAATCACGCTCATAACGTTTCTGCAACGCTTGTTCCATCGCAGCATAATCATCCCCGCCAGTAATGCCTTCAATATTAAAAACGACGATAATCAGATTTTAGTGGACCTTCTTGATTAAAGACAACACAAGATGCTACTGTTTGATTTCCCATCGTGTGGCTTATATCGAAAACATTCCATACGCTTAATTTCAGGAAGATTTAACAGCTCACACAACGCTTGATAACGCTCTGACATTCGTGAAGATTGTTTAAGTTGTACATTTAAAGCCGCTTTAGCATTAACTTGTGCGAGCTGTAAGTATTTACTCTTATCACCTTTTACGCTTTCTTGAATCGTCACTTTTCTGCCCGCTTGCTCCGTAAGAAGTTGCTCAAGCTCTGATTTTTCAGCTAATTGACGATCGACAATAATGCTATTCGGGATACTTCGTCCTTGATGACCTTGTAAAATAAAATTGCCCCTACAAAAGTTTCTGTAAGTTCCGATAAATCCGTATTGGCGGGTACTTTTGGGAAATAACTGCGATTGCCTAGCACTTTTCCTTGACGAATAAACATCACTTGTACACAGGCTAAACCGTGTTGGTAAGCGATGGACATAATATCCATATCATCTAAACGCTCATTGGATACAAATTGTTTTTCTATAACCGAACGTACCGCCTGAATCTGATCGCGATAACGAGCAGCCTGTTCAAAATCTAAATTTCTGCTTGCCTGCTCCATTTTACCGATTAAATAATCTAACACCTGTTGATCTTTGCCTTGCAAAAATAAGCGCGCTAATTCAACTTGCTGATTATATTCTTCATCAGAAACATATCCCTGTACACAAGGCGCAGAACAACGCCCAATTTGATATTGCAAACAAGGACGAGAGCGGTTGGAATAAACGGAATTTTCACATTGTCGAACAGGGAAAAAGTTTTTGCAAAAGCGATAAACGTTTCACGCACGGCTCCCGCGTGAGGATAAGGCCCGAAAATATTCACCCTGCAAATTTTTTTAGACCCACGATAGGAAGTGATTCTTGGATGACGTTCTTTGGTTAATAAAATAAATGGATAGGATTTATCATCACGCAATAATACGTTATAACGAGGCTGATAAAGCTTGATAAAATTATGCTCTAGCAGTAAAGCTTCCGTTTCAGATGAAGTTAGCGTAGTGTCAATATGATGAATTGATGCCACCAACGCCTCTGTTTTTTTACTGCTCAGATTTTTACGAAAATAGCTTGAAAGACGTTTTTAGATCCTTTGCTTTCCCAACATAAATAACCTGATCTTTATCATCATACATACGATAAACACCAGGTTCGTGAGAGACATCCGCTAAGAACTTTTAGCATCAAACATTTTAATTCGCCGCTAAAATTGCCCGCACTTTTTTTCCAAATCTTCAGCAGTATCGACCCCCACTGCAGGCACTTCTTTCGCAAGTTCACATGAATGCGTTCGCCATTATATAACACACGAAGCTGCTCAAGTTTTTCTAGATTTTCAAGTTGAGTTGGTGCCCATTGCACATATTGTTTTATGAAACCCGCACGATATGCGTAAATGCCAATATGACGTAAGTAAGCGTCCGCAAGCTGTACTTCTGAACATCCTGTAAATTCATAAACTGATCACGATCGTAAGGAATAACCGAACGGGAAAAATACAGTACATAGCCCTCTTTATCTGTTAACACTTTCACTGCATTTGGATTGAATAATTCCTCAGCATCATGAATTTTTACCGCAAGGCTTGCCATGTTGACGTTAAATTTTGCTAAATTATCTGCCACTTGTCGCACGATAACGGGAGGAATCAAAGGCTCATCGCTTTGAATATTGACAATGATTTCATTGTCAGGAATCGCTAATTTTTCTACAACTTCCGCTAAACGTTCTGTACCAGAATTATGATTAACCGAAGTCATACACACTTCTGCGCCAAAACTTTTAGCAACATCAGCCACATTTTCATTATCGGTGGCAATAATCACTCGGCTCGCCCCAGACTGCAGTGCTTTCTCAAATACATGTTGAATCATTGGCTTACCTGCAATATCAGCAAGCGGTTTTCCAGGTAAACGACTTGATGCAAAACGAGCGGGGATAATCACGGTAAATGACATAATTTATTCCTTTATTATTTAATATTTCAGCTTTATCGGCAAGCAACACTGGCACACCATTTTTAATAGGATAAGCAATTTGTTCATAACAACAAATTAATCGTTGATTTTCTTGATCATATTGCAATCAGAGCTAAACAACGAGGGCAAGCAATCACTTCAAGCAACTGAGAATTAATCTTTTCAGACATTTCTGTATTGCTCCACAAGTTTGTCTATCTGTGCCCAAAAGAGCGGTAAATTTTCACGTTGTTTTTCAGCCTCAATAATCTCCGCATCCACTGGGACATACCACCAATTATCTTTAGCAAAAAGATTGGCATTTTACGGCATCTTTTTCCCGTCATAAAGAGCGGTTGATTTTTCTGCAAGTTTTTCTAATTGAGATGCCTCAAAATGTTGATGATCTTGAAATGCTTGAGTTCGCTCTAATTGAATTCCTAACTTTTCTAACATAGTAAAAAAACGCTGTGGATTGCCAATCCCTGCGATGGCAACACCGATTGAAATTCATTTAATTGGCGTTTTTCATTGGTTTTTAAATTAATCGCGAAAATGAGGCACGAGACGCATAACCGCATCTGAATACTGATTTCTTTTCCACCATTAGTGATCACAAAATCTACGGATTTTAATCGACTTGGTAATTCACGCAATGGGCCTGCAGGCAATACAAAACCATTTCCCAACGCGCGCTCAGCATCCATTACGACAATTTCCAAATCACGCTGTAATTTATAATGCTGCAAACCATCGTCAGAAATAATAATATCGCACTCTGCTTGGCTTAAGAGTAATTCAATCGCTTGCTGGCGATTCGGGAAATCACGACTGGCGCATTGGTGCGTTTCGCGATCAATACTAGGCTCATCGCCACCTTCAATCGGATTCGTATTTTTCAGTAACGAATAACGGATAAGTTTTAGATTTACTGCCGTAACCACGAGAAATCACACCTACGCGCAGACCTCGTTTTTTTAATTCTTCCACAAGCCAAACAACCACAGGCGTTTTTGCCATTTTCCACCAACAGACAAATTTCCCACAATTATCACTGGTTTTGGGTGCGCGATAAAGAAGACTTTGAGTCCCCAAAGAGAATAAGGCGCGACGAATTTGGCTAATCAACCAAAACAATAAAGAAAAAAAGGCGATAAGAGCCAAATAAGTTTGGAGTTGGAATACCAGAAGGGCATAGAAAATCCTTTTCTAATAAGTGCGGATAAAATAACGCGAGTTTTTCAACTCGCGTTTTCGATAATCAATAAATTAGCCACTAAACTGCATACTGTGTAATTGTTTATAGGCGCCATTTTGTTCAAGCAATGCTTTTATGGTTGCCACGCTCACGAATTTCACCATGATCAATCACAAGAATTTCATCCGCATTTTCAATGGTTGATAAACGATGAGCAATTACGATAACAGTACGATCTTTCTTCAATTCATCTAATGCAGATTGAATTGCTCGTTCTGACTCTGTATCTAGTGCAGATGTGGCTTCATCTAAAATTAATACTGGAGAATTACGCAATAAAGCACGAGCAATCGCTAAACGTTGACGTTGCCCACCGGACAGGCTCGCACCGTTTTCACCAATGACCGTATCAAAACCTTGTGGTAATTTTTCGATAAACTCTAAAGCATAAGCCGCTTTTGCTGCAGCGATAATTTCTTCGCGAGAATACTTATCCTGCGCTGCATAAGCAATATTATTCGCAATGGTATCGTTAAATAAATGGACTTGTTGAGAAACCACAGCGCAGATTTTCACGTAAATTGGATAAACGATAATCTTGGATATTTACGCCATCCAGTAAAAATTTCACCTTGCTCAATATCGTAAAACGGGTCACTAAATTAGCAATGGTTGATTTACCCGATCCAGAACGCCCCACTAGAGCTACGGTTTTTCCAGCTGGAACGCTAAAAAGAAATATTATTTAATGCAAGTTCCTCTTTTCCCTTGATATGCAAAAACTCACATTTTTAAATTCTAATTCGCCTTTCGCTGGTTCTAGCTTTAGTAAGTACCGTTATCTTTTTCTGGTTCTAAATCTAAAAATGGCAAATAGCGTTTGACATGCTGCCATTCCTCGTTGGAATTGAGAGTTTACGTTGGTTAAAGATTTTTAATGGGCGCATCATCGCCAACATAGATGAGAAAACCACCGTAAAAAGAACCCGCACTTAGGTTATCTTCCGCAATCAACGGAGTCGTCGCTAAAAACAATACTGCCGCCAAAGCAAGAGAAGCAATAATCTGCACCACAGGGTCGGAAATGGAGTCTGCGGTGACCATTTTCATACCTTTACGACGCATATTGTTACTAACTTTATTAAAACGCTCTTCCTCTACATACTGACCACCAAACGAAAGCACGACTTTATGTCCTTTCAACATTTGCTCGGTAGTCGCTGTCAATTCACCCATTGAATCTTGTAAATTCTTACTCAACTTACGGAAAATTTTTTTGAGACGATAGTGATCAACACCGCAATAATTGGCCCGATAACAAATAAAACAAGGGTTAATTCCCAGCTTGTATAAAACATTACGGCCAATAGCGAAATAATATATGCCCCTTCTCGCACAATAGTAATCAAGGATCCTGAAGAAGAACTTGCAATCATCTCAGAATCATAAGTGATACGAGAAAGTAATTTACCTGTTGAATTTCTGTCAAAAGAAACTCACTGGCATAAACATCAAATGTTTAAACAAGCGGCGACGCATTGTCATGACAACTTTGCCTGATACCCACGCCAAACAATAATTAGAAATAAAGTTGGTCATACCGCGTAAAATAATCATCCCAACGACGACAAAAAGCCATAATTTTTCAAAAAAATGAATGGTTTGCCTTGCCAAAACCATCGTCCAACAAAGGTTTTAACAAATAAATCAAACCTGAATCAGCCAACGCATTCAAAACTAATGCAATACCGAAACAACAAGCCCCGCTTTAAAAGGTTTAATTGTTGGCCATAAACGCTTAAAACGTTTGTAAGGTTGAAAAATCATTTTTCTTGTAATTTTTGCTCTTGCATAATCGCTATCTAATGGTAAAAAATTGCGCGCATTGTACCTTTTTATTCGCTCGAGAATCCAATTACACGCGCATACCAAGGGGAAAAATTCTGTGCGTGCTTGTTGGATTTCTAATCGGTCTTTAAAATTTACCCTTACTTGCCCTGAAATTGCGGTATTCTCTACCGCACTTTTTATAACGATGTAGCCTTTCCATAACCGAATAATGAGGGAATTTCCACGGATTCCAACGTCCCACTAGAAATAATCGCTACATCTGGTCTAACCTGAAAGCAAGTATTCACTTGTCGATGTTTTACTCCCGTGATGCCCTACTTGTAACACATCAATTTTTCCTAAAGTGCGGGCAAAAATTTGCTCATTTTTTACTTCAGCATCGCCAGTTAGCAAAACGCTATGCTTTCCATCATCGACTAAAATCACACAAGAATGGGGATTATCTGCTCGCTCCACAATAGAATATGGTGAAAGTATTTGAAAATGTAGCCCTTGCCAATCCCAATCACGTCCAGCAGTACAAAAAGTGCGGTGATTTTTCCCCATAGTTTTTCGTGAAGGGGTAATAAATTCCACATTGGGATACGCCTTTAAAATTGTCGAAGCACCACCTGCATGATCGTTATCGTCGTGGCTCAAAATCAACTTTTTCCAAAGTAATCCCTTCTCTTTGCAAATAAGGCAAAATTTCTAATTCAGCCATATTTCCCCCTTGCCATGCAGGGCCTGTATCATAGAGAATCCCTTTACCATTTTTTACAATCAACGTTGCTAAGCCCCTGCCCCTACATCTAAAGTATCTACCTGCCAAATTGGCTTGCTCAGTTGCTTTAAACAACAAAATCATAAAACAAAGCGACATAATGCCGAAAAGAACATCGCAGAGCGTTGATTCGATCATTTTTAGCAAAAGGTTTACTGAGATTTAATGTAAAAAAATCTTGCTCGTTTTATTTGTTTGGTTGATGATGAAATCTCGGGTTCTCGGTAAATACTCCAAATAATTAGCATAAAAATTCCATGCACAAAGTGCGGTTAAAACCAGCGCTAAATTAAATGAAACATTAAACCAATTTCCTTGAAAAACAGAAATTAACCAAGTGATTCCTTCCGCTAGTTTGTTTTGCAAGTTGCCAAGAAAAAAACAAGCTCCATTAGTAAAAACAGCAAATAAAATCAAGGGTACGAGGAAAAAGCTATAAAGTGGTACGGCAATAAGATTGGCTAAAAATCCACTCAACGATAAGCCATTAAATAGAAAAAGCTGCAAAAGGCGTAAAAAGAGCAATAACCCAAATTGCAAATGAAATAAACTCAAAATCCACCGCACTTTTTGGTGAAAAGGGATCGATTTTTCCATTGAAAAAGAGAAAAAGGCACATAACGATACCATGACGATCAAACAACCAACGGCTCCACAAGAAAGCCAAAAACTGACCGAAAGCGGCATTAATGGATCGCATAAAAAGCAAGAATCCGACAACCAGAATAAAAAGCTGAAGAGGCGAATAATGTCGCCTCATTATTTGAACGAAGAAAACGAAAACAAGTGCTGAAATGGCACGAAAAGTGGGCACCCTAAAAACCAGCCAAATACGCATAAATTAAAGCAAATAAAACACCAAAAACTAAAGGAAAATAAGGATGAATAAAACGGGTGGGGAAAAAAATACTTGCACAACACGCACCAAGTAAAATCAATTCCCATAGCCAAACCCAATATGTAAGCCAGAAATAGCAATAAGATGTGCGGTATTGGTTTGTTGGTAAATTGACCAAGTGGTTTTTATCTAACCAAGCCCGTTCGCCAAAAGCTAATGCAATTAATAAACCTTGTAGAGATAATCCTTCCGTTTGCTTCTTTACTTGTTGCAATTTTTCTGCGCGAAATGATGAAAACATCAGCAATTTTTCACCGCACTTTTTACGGTTCCAACAGCCGTAATCCCCTTTGAAAAAAATACCATTGTTGCCGATCAAATCCACCAAAATTTAATCAGCAGAAAGTGGCCGTAAGGAAATTTCAGCTTGCCAAATTTCCGATAATTGAGGCACCTCTTTTGCTTTCAATTTAAAAATTCGTTGCTCTCGTAAGTTATCCGCCAATGTTGCTGTGGCGATAAGAGTTTGATAATCCTGTTGGTGCAAAATTTCTTGAATCTTAAAAGTCACCACTTGTTTTTGAGCGGTAATACTTTGTGCTTGTTGTAACAAGCTGAATGCTGAATGATGTGTATAACCGAGAGAAACAACAAAAAGCAAGAAAAAAACTAAGAAATTTCTACGCACAAAAATAAAAAGAAAAATCAAAGCAAGCGCAATAACCAGAGCAACTTGCCAAGGCAATAACAATGACTGCGGTAGAAATAACAACGTTAAATCCGCAACAATCAACAAGATAACCAAAAGTTATTAAGTTTAATTTTCATTTTTATCGCAATTTTAGGCTTATCGTTCTAAGCCTAAAATAGATTTATCTCTATGTGCAAAAGGTTGCTGACGTTTCTGCGATCTATATCGCAAAAATAAATGTTTCAGGAAAATTTACTTGCTAAAACAAACAACTTCTGATATTTATACCGCCCTCAAAAATTGGGTTCCTAAAAAGTGCTGTCAGGAACAAACTAAAATAACAAGACAGGAAGTCGTGAAGTTCACGCTTAAATTCTGTATGTATTAGGGTGAGAGATGTCAAAAGCATCGTTGAGCTTGCTAGATTTAGCAGGCGTAAAAGCCTTATCAAATGAAAAAGATGAAGAATATATGAGTGAAGATCAAATTCTTCATTTCAGAAAAATTCTTAATGCTTGGCACGAGCAAATCGTGGAAGAAGCTTCTCGCACCGTTGCACATATGCAGGATGAAGTGACCAATTTCCCCGATCCCGCAGACCGAGCAACTCAGGAAGAGGAATTCAGTCTAGAATTACGTAATCGCGATCGCGAACGTAAACTAATGAAAAATTGAAGCAACCTTGAAAAACTTGATACCGATGATTTCGGTTACTGCGATTGTTGTGGTGAAGAAATTGGCATTTCGCCGTTTAGAAGCACGCCCAACAGCAGATCTTTGCATTGACTGCAAAACTTTAGCTGAAATCCGACGAAAAACAAGTCGCTGGTTAATTCATTCTATTGAAAAATACAAAAGTGCGGTTAAAATTAGCCGCACTTTTTTGACATTAAAATGCGGAAAAATCCCCTTGCCTTTTTCTTTACAGAAAAAAGAGCTAAGTCATTTATTTCCAACTCAAAAACGGAGTAAATTATTCTTACTTATATCAAAAATTTGTTTGTGAAGACAAAAATCAAAAAGAGGTTGCCAAAACAAGTGCTCATTCTAAAACGAGTTGAGCGTTCTAATAGTCAAATGCCAAAAAGCGCGGGCATCAGAACAAACACACCGCTACGATAAAATGTGATTAAAGCGGCTCAATTTGATATTTCACCGCGTGATTTTAGCCGTAATGCACTCACCGTAGTGGAAAAACTACAACGTCAAGGTTTCAAGCTTTATATCGTCGGTGGATGTATCCGCGATTTATTGCTCGGCAAAAACCAAAAGATTTTGATGTTGCAACAAACGCCCGTCCTGAGCAAATCCAAAATATTTTTCAACACCAATGCCGTTTGAGTGGGTCGCCGTTTCCGATTAGCACATATTATGTTTGGTCGAGATATTATTGAAGTCGCCACTTTCCGTGCTAATCACAGTGATGCTCGCAATGAAAATCAAGCGAAACAGAGCAATGAAGGTATGTTACTGCGCGATAATGTTTACGGTACGATCGAACAAGATGCAGAACGCCGAGACTTTCACGGTCAATGCGCTAGTTACAATCCGCAAGACAATACCTTACGTGATTATTTTGATGGTATTCAGGATCTCAAAAGCGGGAAAAACTACGCTTTAATCGGTGATCCAGTTACTCGTTATCAAGAAGATCCTGTGCGCATGCTACGCTCAATTCGTTTCATGGCAAAACTTGATATGTTCCTTGAAAAACCGAGCGAACAACCAATTCGTGAACTTGCGCCTTTATTAAAAAATATTCCGCCAGCTCGCTTAGTTGATGAGAGTTTAAAATTATTACAAGCGGGACAAGGGGTAAAAACCTATCGTTTATTACGCCAATATGGTTTATTTGAACAACTTTTCCCTGCATTAAGCCCATATTTTTACAGAAAGAAGATAGTTTTGCTGAACGCATGATCGTCACCGCACTTACTTCTACGGATGAACGTGTTGCGGATAAACTTCGTATTAACCCTGCATTCTTATTTGCAGCATTTTTTGGTATCCATTACGCGAAAAGTGGAAATCTTGAAAAATGAAGGCGGTCTAAATAACCATGATGCTTATGCTTTGGCGGGGAATGAAGTTTTAGATTTATTCTGTCGCGCTTGGCTGCACCACGTCGTCATACTGCGGTCATTCGGGATATTTGGTTCTTACAACTACAATTATTGAAAACGTACTGGCTCAGCACCAATGCGTACCATGGAACATCCAAAATTCCGTGCTGGCTTTGATTTACTGGCTATGCGTGCGGAAATTGAAGGTGGCGAAACGATTGAATTAGCCAAATGGTGGCACGAATATCAATTCAGCAATGGTGAACAGCGTGAACTGTTAGTACTGAGCAACAGCTTACATCCCAAACCAAAGAAAATACTACCGTCCACGCCGTCGTAAAACAACGCGCTCAGCAGAATAAGGGAAAAGATGATTACTGCATATATTGCCCTTGGTAGCAATTTAAACACACCAGTTGAACAATTACATGTCGGCACTTAAATCGATAAAGTCAGTTACCAAACACTCATTTGGTAACGACGAGCTCTTTTATAAAAGCAAACCGCTCGGCCCACAAGATCAACCCGATTATGTGAATGCCGTTGCAAAAATTGAAACCGAGCTTAGCCCACTCTGCACTATTGGATGAATTGCAACGCATTGAAAATGAGCAAGGTCGAGTACGTTTACGTCGCTGGGGTGAGCGTACATTAGATTTGGATATTTTGCTTTACGACAACGAAATCATTCAAAACGACGCTTAACGATCCCCATTATGATATGCATAACCGTGAGTTTGTCATTGTGCCGTTGTTTGAAATTGCATCGGATTTGGTCTTACCTAACACTCAACCACTAGCAGATTTGGTCAAGCAATTTGATGACCATGAAATGATAAAATTAAATCCCTAGAAATTTCACCGCACTTTTATGAACCTCAAAAGTGCGGTAGAATCTGCCCATATTTTTCTTCATTCATGACCCGTTATGGAAAGCTTAACTCAATATATCCCTGATGAATTTTCTATGCTCCGCTTCGGCAAAAAATTTGCGGAAATTCTTTTAAAATTGCATACAGAAAAAGCAATTATGGTTTATCTTAACGGTGATCTTGGAGCAGGAAAAACAACGCTGACACGCGGAATGCTGCAAGGTATCGGTCATCAGGGTAATGTAAAAGCCCAACTTATACGCTGGTTGAAGAATACAATATTGCAGGCAAAATGATTTATCATTTTGATTTATATCGTTTAGCAGATCCTGAAGAACTCGAATTTATGGGTATTAGAGATTATTTTAATACTGATAGCATCTGCTTAATTGAATGGTCTGAAAAAGGCCAAGGCATATTGCCAAAAGCGGATATTTTAGTAAATATTGATTATTACGATGATGCACGAAATATTGAATTAATCGCACAAAACAAACTTAGGTAAAAATATTATAAAAGCATTCTCTAATTAATTTATTTATGAAAACTAAAATTTTATTTTCTTTTTCTCAACGTTTAGCTTCTCTCTTTTGCAGCCCCAATTACGATTGCGATTGACCCAGGTCATGGCGGAAAAGATCCCAGGTGCAATCAGCCGAAACTTGGGCATTTATGAAAAATGTCACTCTTTCGATTGCAAAGAGTTAAAAGCCTTACTCGATAAAGATCCCATTTTCGCGGCGTATTAACGCGCAGCAGCGATTACTATATTTCCGTGCCTGAGCGTTCAGAAATCGCACGTAAATTTAAAGCGAATTATCTCATTTCCATTCATGCGGATTCATCCGAATCACCTGAACGTCGCGGCGCCTCCAGTGTGGGTGTTATCAAACCGTCGAGCCAATGATGAAATGGGTCAATGGTTAGAAGACGATGAAAAACGCTCCGAATTACTTGGTGGCGCAGGAAAAGTACTTTCACACAATAACGATAAATATCTTGACCAAACTGTGCTTGATCTGCAATTTCGTCATAGCCAACGTACTGAGTTATGAGCTTGGTGAAACATATTTTAAGTCATTTTTCAAAAAGTGACGACCTTAATCGCAGCGTTCCTCAACACGCAAAGCCTTGGTGTTTTACGTTCACCCGATATTCCTTCCGTATTAGTGGAAACAGGCTTTTCATCAAATTCTGATGAAGAACAAAAACTGAACTCCCCTTCTTATCGCCGTCGCATTGCCTATATGATTTATGAGGGATTAGTAGTTTTCCGTGTCGGAAAAGCTCAAATCTTTCATTAGTGATGATATTGTTCAGAATAGCAAACAAAAATGATACAAAAATAATAGATGACCGCACTTTCCGATAAAAATACCAATGATAACGTAGTGAAAGATAGTGGCCTTCGCCACACAGTTAAAAATGGGGAAAGTTTAGGGAGCCTTGCGAATAAATACGATGTCAAAGTGGCGGACATTGTGGCGTTAAATAAATTAAAACGCGAAAGCGCTTTGGATTAGTGAAATCATAAAAATTCCAGATAATGGAAAAACTCAGAAAGCACAAGATGACAAAAAGTGAAATTTATCAAAAATAAAGAAAGTGTGGTGAAAAGAGCTGAGAAAACAACAGAAAACCAATACTGTAAAAAGTAGAAAAATCAGAAAATAAAACGGATAAAAATAAATCCTCAAATAAAACGAAAAGAGGAAACCTCATCCACTAAAAATCGGATGAGAGAGAAATTCCGCTTTACCATGTCATTCAAAAAGATCAGACAATCTATGCTGTATCGCGAGAATACAATATTTCAGTCAACCAAATTTTAAAGCTGAATCCAAAAATTAAAAGATGGTAAAGCCCTGAGCGGACAAAATTAAATTAAGAGAAAAATAAATGCCAATTAAAAATTCTTTCCCCACAACTTGCGAACCAAATGCTGCTGGTGAAGTGGTAGAACGCCCCTGCGTCTGTGGTGAAAGAATTAGTGAAAAATAGCCTTGATGCAGGTGCAAATAAAAATCCAAATCGATATCGAAAATGGTGGGGCAAATTTAATCCGAATTCGTGACAACGGCTGTGGTATTCCAAAAAGAAGAATTAAGCCTAGCGTTAGCTCGACATGCTACGAGTAAAATAGCCGATCTTGACGATCTAGAGCCATTTTAAGTTTGAGGGTTTTCGTGGCGAAGCCTTGGCATAGTATCAGCTCAGTATCACGCTTAACGCTCACCTCTCGCACCGAAGCTCAAACTGAGGCTTGGAAAGTTTATGCGCAAGGCCGTGATATGGAAACTACAATCAAACCCGCATCACATCCCTGTCGGCACAACAGTTGAAGTTGCCAATCTTTTTCAACACACCAGCCCGTCGAAAATTTTTGCGCACAGATAAAACAGAATTTGCGCATATTGATGAAGTCATTCGCCGCATTGCTTTAACAAAATTCAATACGGCATTTACGCTCACGAATAATGGGAAAAATTATCCGTCAATATCGTCCTCGCTGAAGAGCTCAATCAGCAACTAAACGTGTCGCCGCTATTTGCGGGATGATTTTGTCAAAAATGCCTTACGAATTGATTGGAAACACGATGATTTACACTTATCCGGCTGGGTGGCCACACCAAATTTTAGCCGAACTCAAAATGATTTGAAGTTATTGCTATATTAATGGTCGAATGGTGAGATAAAGTGATCAGCATGCTATTCGACAAGTCTATGCACAATATTTTACCAACCGATGCTTATCCTGCGTTTGTGTTGTTTATTGACTTAAAATCCGCATGATGTGGATGTCAATGTTCATCCGACCAAACATGAAGTGCGCTTTCACCAGCAACGCCTCATTCATGATTTTTTATTTACGAAGAGCATCAGCCATGCGCTAAACAATCAAGAACAGCTTAATTGGCACACACAGACCAAAGTGCGGTAGAAAAATCATGAAAGAAAATACGGTGCGTGAACCCCAAACCGAATTACAACATTCGTCCTAATCGTGCCGCAGCGGGGCAAAATATCTTTGCGCCACAATATCATGAAAAACCACAGCAAAATCAAGCGCACTTTTCTAATACACCAGTGTTGTCAAATCATGGGAGTACTGGTTATCGAGATTACCGTTCTGATGCACCGAGTAAAACTGAGCAACGTTTATATGGTGGAATTGTTACGTACATTACCGCCTCACAGAACAAAGGATATACGAATACAGCACAACAAAATATTTTAGATACAGCTAAAATCATCTCAACTGAAATAATTGAGTGCTCATCACATCTACGCGCCCTTTCACTTATTGAAAATAGCGCGCTGTTATTACAACAGAACCAAGATTTCTTTTTGCTTTCATTGGAAAAATTACAACGCTTGCAATGGCAACTAGCGTTACAACAAATACACATTGAACAACAGCCTTTATTGATTCCAATCGTGTTTCGCTTAACCGAATCACAATTTCAAACCTGGCAACAATATTCAGATGACTTCAAAAAAATTGGCTTTGAATTTATCGAAAATCAAGCACAATTACGCTTAACCTTAAATAAAAGTGCCAAGTTTATTGCGTACACAAAAATATACAAAAATGCGTGATGGCAATGCTGACTAGAGATGAAAAATTCATCACCATTTTTAACCGCACTTGCGCAGAATTAGAATGTAAAACCTTTAACGCTTTAGCTGACGCACTCAATTTATTGAGCGAGACGGAACGTTTACTCACGCAAACGAATCGCACGGTATTTACTCCAGTACTCAAACCTATTAATTGGCAGCCTTTATTAGACGAAATTTAGATTCTTCATGAAACCAACCGCAATTCAATGGCCCCTACGGCCTCCAGGTAAAACGGATTTAGCCATTCAACTACGGAAACCAACTTCCAGTCGAAGTGATTAGTGTGGATTCTGCTCTTATTTATAAGGGAATGGATATTGGCACAGCGAAACCATCAAAAGAAGAACTTGCCTTTGCGCCTCTACCGTTTGATTGATATTTTGAATCCATCAGAAAGCTATTCCGCAATGAATTTCCGCGACGATGCACTGCGCGAAATGGCGGATATTACCGCACAAGGCAAAATTCCGTTACTAGTGGGCGGTACGATGTTGTATTACAAAGCCTTAATCGAAGGACTTTCTCCTTGCCTTCTGCTGATGAAAATATTCGCGCCGAGATGAACAAAAAAGCAGAACAACAAGGTTGAGCAACATTACACGCAGAAACTCGCCAAAATCGATCCTATTTCTGCGCCCGAATTAATCCAAGTGATTCTCAACGAATCAATCGTGCTTTAGAAGTTTTTACATCACAGGAAAATCACTCACAGAGCTGACGGGAAGAAAAAGGCGAAGCCTTGCCCTAGGATTTTGTGCAATTTGCAATTGCGCCACAAGATCGTCATATTTTTCGCAGTGACCGCATCGAACAACGCTTTCATAAAATGATTGAACTAGGCTTTCAAGCAGAAGTTGAAAAACTTTATGCGCGTAGTGATTTTAAATATTAATCTACCGTCAATTCGCTGTGTAGGCTACCGTCAAATGTGGGAATATTTGCAAGGTGATTACGATCACGAGGAAATGATTTTCCGTGTATTTGCGCTACGCGCCAACTTGCAAAACGCCAGCTCACTTGGCTACGCGGTTGGAAAAACGCCAATACAATGGCTGGATAGTTTACAACCTCAACAAGCGAAAGAAACCATATTACGTCACTTAGATTCCTATCAAAAAGGTTAGAAAAAATGACCGCACTTTCTGCCCTCATTGAACAAAAATTACAATCTCTTGGCACAATTCTGTGCCAATCTTTTCCAGAACTTTCCCCAGAAAAATTCGACGCCATTCATTTAAACCATCCTGAACTGCCTATTTTACCAATTAGGGCTATGCTATGGCAATGTCTGACTTTGTGGAAAAAGTCTTGCAAAAATACCGCACTTAGTGAAACAATGGGTGGTATAACGTGCCCTGTTTTGCAGATTGCTCTGCCTATACTGAACGTTTGAATAGAGAGTTAACCAATGTACATGACGAAACCGCACTCTATCAAAATGTACGCCAATTCCGTAACATTGAAATGGCAAAATTAAGTTTTGTCAAAGTTTGAATCTTGCCACTGTAGAAGAAATTTTGTTCAGCTTTCACAACTTGCAGAAAGTTTAATTATTGCTGCCCTGCAGATTAGCTTTTATCATCAAGCCTGTGCGGAGATGGGCACACCAATGGATGAACAAGGCAATCCGCAACAGCTTTATATCCTAGGAATGAGAAACTAGAGTGGCCTTGAACTCAATTTTTCCTCGATATTGATTTAATTTTCACTTATCTATCACAAGGAAACGTCCATTGAGAATACGAATGCTCGACGTTCGGTGGATAATGGAAAATTTTTACGCGTTTAGGACAACCTATTTCTGCCTTAGATAATTGCACTTCTGATGGTTTTGTGTATCGAACCGATATGCGATTGCGCCCATTTGGTGACAGCGGTGCGCTTGTTCTCAGCTTTGCAGCAATGGAACAATATTATCGAGATCAAGGTCGAGATTGGGAACGCTATGCGATGATTAAAAGGGCTAGTATTGGGCGCACAAACAAAGGATCCCAACGTATCCAAATTGCAAAAATGTTACGCCCTTTTTGTGTATCGTCGCTATATTGACTTTAGTGTGATTCAATCTTACGCGAAATGAAAGGCAAAAATTGAGCGAGGAAGTACGCCGTCGTGGTTTAAAAGATAATATTAAACCAGGTGCAGGTGGATTCGTGAAGTCGAATTTATCGTGCAAGTTTTTCAACTCATTCGAGGTGGGCGAGAAATCAATCTGCAACAACATTCACTCTTAAAGATCTTGCCTGAAATTACAAACTAGGATTAATTACCGAGCAACAATTCCACGATTTACGTGAAAGTTATATTTTACGCTGCGTAGAAAAACATTCTACAAGCTATTAACGATCAACAAACTCAAAACACTACCAACCGATGAAATAGATCAAATTCGTTTAGTTGAGGCATATAAAACATTCACCTGTTTAAAATGAAAATAATCAAACCATTGACATTATCCAATAGAAAATTGGGATGATTTTACCGCACTTTGCAACAAAAACAAGAAAAAGTGCGGGCTGTATTTACTCAATTAATCGGTGATGAACAAGATGAGCCATCACCAACGGATAGCCAATGTGCAAGATTTTTTAGAATCAGATTTTGAGGATATTGAACAGACATTATTAGAGAGTGGTGTATCAGATAAATAATATTGATGAAAGTTTAGACTTGCTCAATTCAAAAGACAGCCTAAATCACAGAGTGATTGGTCCACGTAGGGCGTGATGTTTTACCATTTAATGCCAATAGTATGCTGCACTCATTTTTGAACAAGAAAAATTACCGCACTTTGCTCGAATACTGAACATTATTGATTTCGAGTCGCACGACTTATTTAGAATTATTATTGGAAAATCCTCGCGCACTTCAGCAAGTTATTGAACTTTGTGCGCAGTCTCAACTTATTTCAGAACAACTGGTCGCCACCCTATCTTATTAGATGAATTGCTTACTAGAGGCGCTACGCCATCCGTTACCATTACCCTATATCCCGCAGAGTTACACCAATATTTACTTCGTTTACCACCTGATGATGAAGAACAGCTTGTGATTAGCTTTTACGTCAATTTAAACAAGCAACCTATAAAGTGGCCTTTGCGAGATATTTTGGGGGCATTACCAGTGACGAAAGTGAGCGATCATTTTAACCTATCTTGCCAGAGCGATTATTGAAGTCGTTATGAATCTGGCTTGAAACAAGTTTCCTCTAGATTTGGCGTGCCTGAACATTTACAAAATGATGAAAAGGATAGTTATTAGTTATGAAAAACTGGGTGGTATTGAACTCGGTTATAAATCGATTTAGACCTGGTATTTTTGTACGATGCCGTAGAAAGTCAAAACAACAGGTGGCAAAAAGTGATTGATAGCAATCAATTTTACCTGCGTTTGGCACAAAAGATTGTGAGTATTTTCAGCATAAATACTTCCGCTGGTATGACTTTATGAGGCAGATATGCACTTACGCCCGTCTGGCGATGCTGGCTTAATTGGCTGCTCTCTTTCTGCATTTGCCCATTATCAATTAAATGAAGCTTTTGGACATGGAAAACAAGCGCTTGTGCGTGCTCGCCCTGTATTTGGTGAAGCATTCTTAAAAGCTAAATTTGAGCATATCCCCAACCAGTACTTTCTGCATCACGAGATATTGAGCAATTAAAGCGGATGTTGTGGAGATGCGAGAAAAATGTTCACATATTTGTCCCATTCAAAAAGATGGTGAATTTAGCCTTAAAACAGATCGCGGTGGCATTACAGATATAGAATTTATCGCTCAATATTTAATCGCTTGCCAATGCTCCGCAAAACCCACAACTGACAAAATGGTCAGACAATGTTCGCATTTTTGATGATATGGCTGAGGCTCAAATTATTGGCCATGCAGAATGCAACATGCTAAAACAATGTTATGTTGATTTACGCAATGCTATTCACCATCTAAAACTTGATAGGTAAATCCTCCGTTGTAAATGAAACTGAATTTATTGTCAAAGAGCGGTCATTTATTCAAGCATTTTGGGATAAGTTATTTTAATTCATAAAATAGCAATTAAATCCCATTTTTAATGAACTAAAATCTAGCATTTCCTGTGCATTGGCTAAGGCTAATTCTGTAATTTCACTTCCGCCCAAGAGTCTTGCTAGGGCTGGTACACGTTCAGCTTGTGAAAATGCGGTCATTTTGTGTTTCAGTTTTGATTTATCCACATGTAAATTTTTTCTACATTGAACTGATGATGGCCGCACAAGCAACCTGTGGCAAGTGAGTTACGCATAATACTTGGCAGCGTTCACTTAATTGACGTAAAAAGTTTTCCAACAACACTTGCAGTTTTTCCGCTAATGCCCACATCCACTTCATCGAAAATTAACGTTGGAATAGCCGATTGATCAGAAGTTAAAACTTGAATTGCCAAAGAAGTACGAGAAAGCTCCCCACCAGAGGCAATCTTAGCTAACGGTTGAGGTTGTTGACCTAAATTACTACGCAAAGTAAAAATCACATTATCCGTACCGTTTGCTCCTACTTTATTTAAATCCGTATTCAATTCTACATAAAATTCAGCATTTTCCATTGCAAGTTGTTTTATCGACTGCGTGACATTCTGCGCTAAGCGAGCTGCAGATTGCTGACGACTTACTGTTAATGATGTAGCCGTTGCGCATTTGTTCAAATGCGAGTTTTTCTTGCTCAATCAACATCTCTTCACTTTCAGAAAAATCTAAGAGTGCGGTTAATTCTGCTTTTAATTTTTGTAGATGTTCCACAAGATCTTCAGGTTTAACTTGATGTTTACGAGCAAGTTGTAAAAGCCTGACTAATTCTTTTGTTCGATTTCCTGTAAAAGCTGAGGATCTTGCTCGATATTACTCGATAAATTTCGTACTTCACTAGTTGTCTTGCACTGAACCAACGCATCATTCAACATACTTTGCACTTCAGCATATTGCGGATCAAGTTCAGCTAATTCATCAATATATTGTGTCGTACTGATAAAGCAAGTTATCGATATTTACCGTGCTCACTTTTCACTTAAAATTTGTAGGGCTGATTGAGAAAGTTGAGTTAGCTGTTCGCTGCTAGATAAACGACGTTGTTCATCTTCTAATTCCAAATATTCATTTGGTCGAAGATTAAATTCATCTAATTCATCCACTTGATACTGTAAAAGTTGTTTACGTGCTTCATTTTCTGCTACTTTTTGTTGAAAGGTTTTAACTCGATTTTGAAGATCCACGCCTGATAATCTTCACGCATTTTTCACAAGTAATTCAGGATGAGTAGCAAAATTATCAACTAACTGGAGCTGATGGTCATTTTTAACAATAATTGAGAAGCTGTGCTGCCCATTAATATGAACAATGATATTGACCAATTTCTTTTAATTGAGACGCGGATACAGGAGTACTATTAATAAAAGCTTTAGAACGTCCGTCTGCATTAATCACACGACGCAAAATACACTCAGTGGGATTATCTGGATCTTGTAATTCTTGATCATTCAAACCATTGATAAGCAGGATTCTGTGATTCTAGCTGGAAAGTTGCACAAATTTCAGCACGCTCTTGCCCTTCGCGTACCATTGAGGTTTCTACTCTTGTCCGGAAACATAAACCTAAAGCATCAATGGCGATAGATTTACCTGCCCCAGTTTCCCCAGTAATAACAGACATTCCTTTCGCCAATTCGATATCGAGCTAGCGAACAATCGCAAAATTATTGATAGTAGTTGAGTAAGCATGCAAAATCCTTTAACTGTATATCAATCATATTAAAACTGATTTAATTTACAGTAAAGGATACAGTGTTTTAACGATACACTTCGACTATGCTTTTTATAAAAATTAAAATGATTTCAACCAACCTAATTTGGTGCCCTAATACATTGTAATAATTATAATTTTTAGATAGAAGCAATCTGAGTTTATGCTCACTTTTGAATATGAACCACGTCATCAGGCGTAAAGGTAAAGGCTGTTTGACTATCACAACCCTACTTCAATTGAGATGTATGCTCAGCAAAACGAATCGATATTTTGCTATCACCATCAATAACAAAGAGGACGAGAAGTGAATGTATGTGGAAACATTGGCACTAATGCAATGGCATTAAGGTTTGGTGTCAAAAATCGGGCCACCAGCGGAAAGAGAATAAGCCGTAGAACCTGTTGGAGTAGAAACAATTAATCCATCAGAACGTTGGGAAAAATGCAAACTTATCATTGATATACACATGAAAAATCAATCATATGCGCAATTTTCGCGGGTGAATAACCGCCTCATTCACTGCATTACCTGTCGATACAATTTCACCTGCACGCTCAATTTTTGCTTCTAATAAAAACGTTCTTCCACGAAGAATTCACCGCGTTCTAAACAAGCTTCAAGTTGAGCATAGGCATTTTTCGGGTCAATATCTGTTAAAAATCCCAAATTACCACGGTTGATACCAATCAATGGAATATCATATTTTGCTAATACGCGAGCACGCCCCAACATATTGCCATCCCCACCAATCACGATAACCAACTGTGCTTGGCACCACCAATTTCATCAAGTGTTGCAAGATTTTCTGCAGAGCCTCAGTTTTCAGCAACATCTCTTTTCCATCATTACTTTGATAACCGCGTTCCGTTAACTGAGTGAAACAAATTTTTGTGCATTTGTAGGTTAATATCATTTCTAGGTTTTTCCTACAAAGCCCAATGGTTTTAAAGGAACGATATAAATTATTCATAAAATAAACCGCACTTGAATTTAACATTTTCGTCATTATATAGTTTTTGTTAGACTATAGCTAACGACTATGGCGAATTTTTGTATTTACGGAGATGTCAGAACAAGAACAAAAATTGAAACCCCAGAAGTAGAAAAAGAAGAGGCTGTTGTGCAAGAAACACAACAAACAGAGCCTTCTCAAGAACTTGATCCTTTAGAAGAGCAATTGCCCGAGTGCAAGAACTTGAAGAGCAGCTAAAACTCAAATGGAAAGAAGCGGCAAACAAAGAACAGGATATTTTACTTCGCTCAGTGCTGAAAACTGAAAACCGTCGCCGAACTGAACAAGACGTAGAAAAAGCACATAAATTCGCATTGGAAAAAATTCTCAAAAAGACATTTTGAATACTATCGATAACCTAGAGCGTGCACTTGCCACTCCAGCAAATAAAGAAGATGAAAGCGTAAAGCCTTATTTGACGCGTAGAACGACCTTAAAAGAGTGTCAACCGCTGGTCGTTTTGGTGTGGAAGCTGTAGGTGTTGTCGGAGGCATTTAATCCTGACTTACTGCCGCCTCAATGCAAAATGCAA